>ULVT01011431.1_pt1 | contig 134562 bp, 133 predicted proteins | sample 1959701 | NCBI WGS metagenome assembly ULVT01 (sample SAMEA4835793, study PRJEB28245) | human gut metagenome | biome: gut microbiome; material: fecal sample | place: Denmark | collected 2008
TCCCGACCATGAAAAGTTTGGACTAAAAAACAGCGTATTTACGCAGTTTTCCGAACCGACAAGGGCAAATTTACGACCGATTTACGACCAAATATTTCGGGGACACGTTTGATACTATTGTAAATAAAATACCGAAGCTGACCATGTGGTTGGCTTCGGTATTTTTCATTTCAAGTAATTAATCACATAAAAAAAGCTATACTAATGATTTTAAAAATTTAACTATTCTTTTGAATACGTTGAGTTCATTGTTGGCAGGGATGGAGAGTCTAATCTGGTGGCAGCATCGGCAATCAGGAGAGCCTTCCGCAGTTATGGTTGTGGTAACACTCCAATTGTCCTTGTGCTGCCATATATGAAAGCTGAATTCCGAGATAAAGAGCGGAGTTTTCTAAATTATTGATAAGGTCGAAATCTACTTCGAATCGTGCAAGGCTCATTTCAAGGGAGCAATACAAATCTGCAATAGGTGTATGGTCGATAGATCTGATTTGGCGGTGTGTTACATTCAGCATAAAAGTGGTGGGGCTTATCAGACGGTGAAATACATAATCAAACTAGATAAGCAATTAATAAATGTTTCGGAAGTGTATAAATGATCGAGGCTAATTAAACTATTTTGGTGTATTAATAGCATCTTTTCTTTTTTTGTAGAAATCGATAAACTATTTAACCTTTGACTTAAAAATAATAACAGATTGACTTATTAGCACGGATGTGATATAATAAAAGTGATTATAAAAACCATATGGCTTTTATATTATATAAAAGTTGCTATAATTTTAGTAGTTGAGTTTTTAATTCAAGATAATAATAAAATATTATCTTTAAATCGTATGTTTTCCAATAATAGGTTTATTTGATTAAAAGCATATTTCATGGTTTTATTTATCTGTTTAATATTACGAGAATAGTGAGTAGTTTAAATGAGAGTTATAGATTTCTTTTGTGGAGGCGGAGGTTTTTCTGAAGGCTTTCGTCAAGCTGGATTTGAAATAGTTTTTGCTGTTGATAATTGGGCGCCAGCAGTCAATACATATAAGGGTAATAAGCCAGGTGTGAATGTGATTCAGGATGATGTTATACGTATTTCGAATCTTCCCGATAATGAATTTGAAGAATTAGTGCCTGATTCAGAAGTTATTATAGGTTCGCCACCATGTCAATCATTTTCACATTCAAATAAATCAGGGAATGGAGACAAATCACTTGGTATACGGCTAATTGAAGCATATCTAAAAATTGTAGCTCGTAAAAAATACAAACAAGGTTCAATCCTTCGTTATTGGGTATTAGAGAATGTTCCCGCTGTTAAACAGTATATAAAAGAAGAATATACTGCTGTAGACCTTGGCCTTGATGGTGATTTTGTATTAAGACCTCATGATGGAGCATCTGGTAAGTATAATGCTAAATATTTTGGTGCTCCTACAAACAGAGAACGATATCTTTGTGGGGAGTTTCCAGAACCTACAAGGATTAAAAATGATAATAATGTAATTACTTTACGTCAAATTCTCAACTCTCTTGGAGACCCGCTCAGATTAGATAATGAATTGATTACAGATATTAATTATCCGACTTTACAAATAAATGCTCAACAAATTTCAGATCAACGTTATATATATGAATTAGCAGATTTTGAATGGAAAACCGCAAAGCGTCTAAAGCAGGATAAGGGTTATATGGGGAAAATGTCATTCCCCGAGAACCTTGATAAACCATCGCGAACAGTAATGGCAACTATGACTGCAAGTGCTCGAGAAGCAATGATTCTATCATATGGTGAAGGACGATATAGATTACCAACTGTTAGAGAATCAGCATGTATGATGAGTTTTCCTATGGACTATTGGTTCTATGGAGATTCAAAGGGAGTAAAGCATACCCTTGTTGGCAATGCTGTTCCACCAAAGCTTTCATATGCTGTTGCTATAGCTATTGCATCAGCTGAAAATGAACCTATACCTGAAAACTATATACCAATTCATCACCCCAGTAATGAAGAATTACCATTTCTAAATCTTAATGGGAACACATATGAAATAAAAGAGGAACAACCAAAACGTAAAACTGCAAAATTCAAGTATCATATACCATATTTGATTATTAACGCATATCGTGTAGAACTTACCAACTATAAATCGGATTTTGAGAATTATAATTTCTTATGGGAAACAGAAATACATTATAGTCAAGGTAAAGATAAGGCTAGAGTTTTTACTCCTGATATTACAATGCAAATGATTCCTTCGGAATACAAGGAAAGCATTCAAAACTTTATCAATCAAACAATCACCAAAGTTCCCGATATGAATACTTTTCAATCAGTATTTTGTATGACAACCAAAGAGCGCCAAAAGCAAAGATACTATGGCCCATATGAACTGCTTGAAAGCATAAAGCAGTTCATTGATTCAACATTCTCTAAAGAAAAACAAAAAGAAATCATTCATTTTAATAAAGAACCAACTGAATTGCCTTTTGCAATAACTGTTGGATATTTGATATTAAAAAGAATTTTGTTAGAAAAAAGGAGGTAAAATATGGATTCTACAACAAGAAAAGCAAAATTAGAAGAACTGAAATCTAATTCTAATAATCAGGTGATGACAGGTATTCCTCTTCGATATAAGGGTTCAACTCGTACAGAAATAGTATGGAGAATTCCTTTGGATTACCTTATTTATAACAAATACAATGGTAGAATCGGTTCTGATGTATTGTCTTATGAGACTCAAAATGGAGAATTAAATGCTGAATTAGATTCGGATTGCGAACTCATTGAAAAGTTTCTTTTTGATTCAAAAGAAGAGAGAAACAAAACAACAATGAAGAGTTTGTTGGAAAACGGACAACAAAAGTATGGAATTGTAACATCAGATGGTATTATTGTTGATGGTAACCGTCGTGCAATGCTATTGAATAAATTATATCGCGAGCACGAAAAAAGTGGAAATTCTTATGCAAAGGTTGAAAAGTGTAAATACTTTCTTGCAATCATCCTACCGGATGATGCTGAAGAGAAAGATATCCAACAGCTTGAAACCATTTATCAAATGGGTGAAGATGAAAAGTTGGATTACAATCCTATCGAAAAATATTTAAAATGTAAAGAACTACAAAGATTAGGATTCACCAATAAAGAGATAAGTGAATTTATGAGTGAAAAGGAAAGCCAGATCGAAGAGTGGTTAGATATCCTTGCTCTAATGGAAGAGTATTTACAAGAATATGGTTATGATGGGATATTTACACGTCTTGAAAAAACAGAAGGTCAGTTTGTTGACTTGAAAAACTATCTGGATTCATACAAGAAAAAAGGAGCAAATGTTCGAAATGTAGATTGGACATATAACGATTCTGATATTTCGGATTTGAAACTTGTTTGTTTTGATTATATAAGAGCACGTTACGAAGGAAAAGAATTTCGTGAAATTGCGAAAACAGGAAAAGATGGAAGTATTTTTTTCTTCAAAGATTTATGGGATGATTTCCTTAAACAACACCAAGAGAATATACCGCAAGATGAGGAGACAGTTGAAGAACTGCGTCAACGTTGTCCTGGTGAAGATTTAAGCTTGCTACTTAAACAGCGTGATCAAACTTGGAATGAAAAGGCAAAAGGTCAGTTGAAAGGTAATCTTAATCGCTTTTCACGACGTTTAGAAGACAAACGTGACACTAACAAACCTGCAGACTTGATTGAACGTGCACTTAGTGCTATCAGATCTGTTGACTATGAACAAGATAGTTTTATTAATGATCCTCGAATAGAAGAAATGGTTAAAGAAATCAGTAAAATCTCTTGGGAGATGAAAAAGAAATTAGAGCGGAGATGAGAATAGTGGCTAATATTTCTATAGATTTCAATTCGACCCAAAAGGAGATATATCTATTTGGAGATATCTTAGCTCTGCAAAAACATCGTTATGCATGGAGATATGTACGAGACTATTTGCATCCTTCTGTGGAATCAGACCGTATTATAATTTCTGTTATAGATAGTGAGCCATTTGATGTAATGACGAATATTAGTTCTATGCTCTCAAAATATGGTTTTACAGAAATTCAAAGTGATAGTTCAGAAAAGATAATTAAAGAGTACTATGAAGAGGAACAGCGTTTTGCCGAATTCTCAGATAAGGCACTTCATATACGTAACAATGAGTGTAATTTAGAAGAGTTTAAACAGTTTACTGAGTCTGTATCTAATAATCTTCCTTCACGTTCTTTATATCCGCTACAATTACTTTCTGCTTATCATATGGCGTTTTCGCAAAATGCTTGTAATTTTTCCGTTCCAGGTGCAGGAAAAACAAGTATAGTCTATGGCGCATATGCTTATTTGCATAACTTACCAGAGGATAATCCAAAACACATTGACTATCTTCTAATAGTTGGCCCTTTAAGCTCATTCGGTCCGTGGGAAAATGAGTATGAAGAGTGTTTTGGAAGACCTGTTAAATCCAAACGTCTCATAGGTGGTGTAGATAAAGAAGATAAGAAAAACTATTTAATTTCAAGATATCCGTTTGAACTGACTTTGATTTCTTATGCATCACTAAATTCACTTAAAACAGAAATAGGTTTTTTTCTTAGAAACAACAAGGTAATGGTTGTTCTTGATGAGGCTCATAAAGCCAAGAATTCTTCAGGTGGGGTTATTGCTCAAGCAGTAATGGAGATGTCAAAATATAGTAAAGCTCGTATTGTATTAACTGGAACACCAGCTCCAAATGGATATGAAGATATTTATAATATGTTCAAGTTTATTTGGCCAAATAAAAATGTGATTGGGTTTGAAGTTAATCAGCTGCGCGATATTACTGCAACTGGAGATTCAGCGAGGGTAACACGTTTAATAAATAATATTTCACCATACTTTATTCGTATTCGAAAGAGCGACCTTGGTATTCCGCCAGCAATTGTTCATCCTCCTGTTTTTGTACCTATGGGTTCTCTACAGCAAAGAATATATGATTTTATCGAAAAAAAATATATGGATGAATTAATGGCTGATGGAAGTGCAAACACTTCCTCTCGATTTAAATCAGTATTAGCTCAAGCTCGTACTATTCGTTTGATGCAAGCGGCTTCAGATCCTGCTATGTTAAAATCACCACTTCGTAATTTTTTCGAAGATGAGGATATTCCAATAGAAACATATCAAGCAATTGATGACTCTGATGTATTAAAATCGATACTGGATTATGAAAATAATGAAGTGCCATCAAAATATATTGCAGTAAAAAATATCGTGAAAAAAATAATATCTGAAGGTGGTAAAGTAGTTATATGGGCAATATTCATTCATACAATCCATGGCTTAAAACAGTACCTTGAAGAAGAAGGAATCGCTTGTCAGGAATTGTACGGTGAAACACCGATTGAACGTGAAGGCCTTGATGATGACAAATTTGTTATTACAAGAGAAAAAATAGTAAAAGATTTTCAGCGTTCAGATTGTCCGTTTAAGGTCATTATTGCAAATCCATTTGCTGTTGCTGAATCTATTTCTTTACATAAAGCATGCCATAATGCGATTTATGTTGAAAGATCATTCAATGCGGCACACTTCGTACAGTCTAAAGATCGTATACATCGTTATGGATTAAAGCCGGGAACAATTACAAACTATTATTATGTATTATCTCAGGATACCGTCGATGAAACAATAGATTCTAGGTTAGCAGAAAAAGAGCAAAGAATGACAGAAATAATGGAAAGTATGCCAATCCCATTATTTACAAATGTTTCTGAAGATTTTGGCGACGAAGATATAAAGGCGTTGATAAGAGATTATGTTAGAAGAACTAAAAAATCTTAAGTATTTTGGTGGGAAAGATGGCTTGCTTTACTTTATTTGCGAGGTAGTTGGCAGCAAAATAATTAGTATACAAGATGCAAAAGTTATTTGTGCACACGCCCCTGGAAAGTGCAATATTTCTGTAGATGACCTTATTACATATTGTCGCATATTGGGATGGATTCAAATTGAGTCTGATAGAATTTCACTTTCTCCTGCATTATTAGATTTTTTGTCTGACAACATAGCATTAAATGATGAATTAATAAAAATTACAGTAGCACAGCTATTCAAATCGGAGATTATAAACTCAACTATGTTTTTTTATGATTCTGTACAGTGTTGCTATGCTTTTAAAAATGAATTTTTGCCTCTGTCATTTTCAACAGTTAGGAATATGCTTATTGGTCAAGGTTTTTTTGTTCCGATAAGAGATTTAAACAGTTCAAAGTTATATATTTCTTCTACATATGATTCCTTAATAGCTGAACATTGTAGAGTAGAACGGAGACAGATTTCTTTAGAACAACTAAAAAAACAATTAGTTGATAACGAACTTGCAGGTGAAAAAGCGGAGTTATTTGTTTTGGATTACGAAAAGAAACGTATTGGTAAACCATTATGCGACAAAATAAAACGTATTTCTGAAATAGATGTTGCAGCCGGCTATGATATAGTATCATTCAATTTCGACACTTCTCAAATGCCAGATCGCTTTATTGAAGTTAAAGCAATATCAAATGTAGGATTTTATTGGTCAAAAAACGAATATGAAATTGCTAAGCTAAAAGGGAAATCATATTACTTGTATTTGGTAGAATTAAACAAAATCAATAATTTAGAGTATTCACCTGAAATAATAAATAATCCGGCAGAAATAATCATTAATTCAGATAAATGGTTTATTGAACCTCAAGGATATCATATTATAAAAGTATAATATCAAACAAAGGATTATAGTATTAGGACGGTATCGTGTTCATTAGCTCGGTACTGTTTATCTTTTTCCTGAATCGTATGATTCTTCCGGGGAGGTCTCGGAGGGGAATTTTTCCCCTCTGAGCAGGTAGTACCGCAGAAAGCTATGCAAAACCCATCTTTAGCCGGGATTTGTATAGCCTGCGGTGCTACCTGCCTATGCCGATAATCTTATCGGCATTACAAGCGCCTATGTGCGCTGGTGTATTTATTGCACGAAAAATCATTGCAGCGATACCAAAACTTAATCTGTTCGGTACCGCTGTTTTTTTGCACTCATTTTTCATACTGAATATTGCAAATACAAATATCAGGCGCGTATGCGCCGAGATAATCTTTGGTATCAAACGAAAAAGTGCAGCATAAAATCTGTCAGTATCAAGTTAATTTCCGCTCAATGCCATATCGGATAATCTGTGGTATCATAGATAATGCGGAGAGGTATGATAGGCATACCAACCCGCACCGATTTGAATGGAGGCATGCGAATGAGAGAATTGAAAACAGTATTGAAGATCATCGGCATCGAACACGGCTACGGAAATATCAAAACGGCGAACACAATCATTCCGATGGGCATCAATGCCTGCAAAAGCAAGCCGACCTTTGAAGGAAATATCCTGCTGTATGATGAAACGTATTATCGCATTGGTGAGGGACGTAAGCCGTTTGTGGCGGATAAGTCTATGGATGATGACTTTTACCTGCTGACGCTGGCAGCTGCGGCTCAGGAGCTGCACTGCACTTACACGACTGAGGCTGATGTCCACATCGCAGCAGGACTGCCGCTGACTTGGGTGAAAACGCAGCGAGAGGACTTCCGCAGATACATAATGAAGAACAAGAATGTGAAATTCGTTTTTAACGATGTGACCTACAAGCTGCACATTGTCGGCTGCTCGGTCTATCCGCAAGGTTATCCGGCTGTGGTGGACATGCTCCCGCAGCTCACGGGCGTGAATATGCTTGCCGACATCGGCAACGGCACGATGAATATTATGTTTATCAACAACAAGCGCCCAATCGAGAGCAAATGCTACACCGAAAAGCTGGGCGTTGACCAGTACGTGATAGCGGCTAAGAATGCCGTAATGGACAGCTTCTGCACCAAGATCGACGATGAGATCATTGAGCAGGTAATCCGCACCGGCAAGGCGGATATTCCGGAAAAGTATTGTGCAAAGCTGTTTGAAGCGCTTGCAAAATATGAATACGACCCCGAGCTGATACGGCTTTACGTTGCGGGCGGAGGTGGCTGTATCATCAGGAATTTCGTAGAGTATGATGCAAACCGCGTAACGATGATCGATGATATATGTGCGGCTGCAGAGGGCTTTGAGACTATCGCATATCAGCGGTTAAGTAAGGGGTGATCGTATGAATAATATTAAGTGTACGACCCTGCGCTTTAACCTCGACAAGCCGCTTAATCGGCAAGCATGGGAGTATTTGCAAAGCATGGACAAGGAGAAATTCAAGTCATACAGTCAGGCCGGTCGCTCTGGCGGTAACGGAGTATTTCAAGCGGTATTACACGCTTGAGGACGATCCGTACTTTGAAACCCGCTAGCGCGAGGAACGCTTTGTAGAGCAGATAGTTTCGGCAGTGGAGGTATCACTGCAAAAGGTCTTGCCCATATTTCTGGCGGGCTGCCTTTCCAATGTGCAGATACCGTATGACATGGTGCAAACGTTAAAAAAGAAAACTACAACTACAGATCCCCCTACCGATGATATAGATATTGACTTTGTGGGAGGATGAGAATGAACAGAACAAGAGACAGACAATTCAACATACATCTGACCGAAAAAGAGCTTGCGACATTTGAGCTCAAGTGCAGGACAAGCGGGCTGAGCAAGACCGATTTCTTTGTAAAGCTAATGCGCGGCTCAAATATAACGGTGTACCGCTTTGATGATGAGATAAAAGAGATCGTCCACGAGCTTAGGAAGATGGGCGTAAATCTCAATCAGGTCGCATATCTGGTGAACATCATGCAGGACGGCGAGGCACTTCGCGAGCTTCACAAAATGCAGGACTCGTTTTGCGATGCGCTTGAACGGCTGTCGCAGTTTTTGGATAAACCGAAGGTCAGAAAAGCAACGGATGACTAATGCCGTTCGGGAATGTCAACGTAGATTACAAGCCCTGCAAGTCGGTCGGCTCACTGAAATCGGCGGAAAAATATATGCTCGGCAGACAGAAGGAGCAGATTGAAAATGGTGTTAGCAAGACCCGCGAGGGACTATATACCGCGCTCGGCTGTGACCCGACAACTTTGCCAACTGCATTCTGGTGAAAAGAAAGCTGAACGGCAAGAGCTATTCCAAGCACAAGGCGAATACCATTCTAGCGCACAAGATGTCGATCTCATTTCACCCCGATGATAATATCTCACACAAGATTGCGTTTGAAATATCAAAGGAGTTTGCGGAGCATTTCATTCATAGCAAGGGGTATGAGGTGCTAATCGCGGTGCATACCGATACCGACCATGTTCACGCACATTTTCTCATCAGCAACTTGAATGTCAATACCGGAAAACCATACCGCAGAAGTGAAAAAGACCTTTATGAGATGTCGGAGTGGCTGGGCGAGAAATGTATGGAGTACGGTCTGACAAACTCGGTGCGGCAGGATTTTTACAATCACAATCTCTAGCTTCAAAAGGACAATCTGACATTCGGAGAAGCGCAGATGAAAAAGCGCGGTGCGGAGAGCTTTAAGGACGAGCTGAGAGAAGCAATTAAGACAGAGATAAATGCCCCCGAAAATCACACATTTGATGATGTTATCCAAGCACTTTATGAGCATTACAATGTCAAATGCAGGGTCGCGGGGAATATAGTGTCATATCGGCACCCGAAGTATCTGAACAAAAATGGAAAGCCTGTTTCCGTTCGCGGAAGCAGGCTGGGAGAGGAATATACAAGAAAAGGAATTTAGTATGCGCTTGCAAAGAAGCCTGCACCTGTCATAAAGTGCACCGAAAACAGAACGATAGAGCCTAAAGTCAGACGCAAAGTACGACGGCGTTCAAGATGATGTTACTCATTCTTCTGCGGAATCACTATCATTAAACGCAAGATATTTCGGCAGGCTTGCTATTTCCACACGCTCAAAATACTTAGCGGCAAGCGCGGCTTTTTCCCATCGGTCAGCACCGTGCGGTATATCCTGAACGCGCGGATAAAATACTGCTCGGCGGCCTGCACACCGCTTGTCTGGATCGTGATTGCGGCAATATCGAAAATCAGGTCAGCATAGTCGGCTGACATTTCGGAATTGGTCGCCTTGACAAGCTCGGAGCATTTTTGCAGAGCTGTTACGGCTCGGACGGGTTCGCCTGTTTCGGCGAGAAGCCCTGCGTAGTTGTGGCTCATTATCACAAGGTCGTGAGTGGGCGCGTCTGCGGCAGAAAGCATCTGCATCGCCTTTTCTATTTGCGGCTTGGCAAACTCCGGCTAACCGCTGTACTGATAGAGATAGCCGAGATTCATATTCAGATTGGCGGCAAGCAATAGGTTTTCATCTACGTTACATAGCTTTATGGCACGCTTTCCAAGCTCAATAGCTTTTGCATAATTGCCGTCAAGAAGTCCTATGCAGGAGGCTTTATTGTTCAGTAATAATGCTCGGTCATTCTGTGTGCCGATGTTATCATCGGAAAGCATATCTGACATAACGCTGACCAACTTTTTCATAATGGCTGAACTGCAGTATTTCTTGGCATAGGAGAAAACGTCCTCGATGAACAGCAGATAGTCGGCTTTATCGCAAAGGATGATGCTGTCCGCGATGCTTTCGACCATGCCGAACAGCACTTCATAATACGGAATATCGATGCCATGATGCAGGCAAATTCGGTGAATATTATCAAGCAAGGGTCGGCAGTTTTCGGTGTCGGGCGCAAAGTCTGCGATGATAATCTCTTGCACAAGCGGGTGGAGCGTGATAATATCCATTCCGGGATTTTGCAGCAGACCGAGCTCGATAAGATTGTTTACCGTGTCGGTCGTTTCAAGTCCTGGGAGCCTTGCAAAAAGCCTTGAACGCATACCGCCCGCAGGGATAAATGCCGCATATCTAAGGACGGCGCGAACATCATCGGTCAGCGCAAAGGGCGAGAAAAGCGTTCTGATGTGATCGCGGTAGGTCGCCTTTTTGCTGTGACCGTACTTAATGACGGATATTTTGTCGGGAGCATCGGGTGCGGCGGTGCTCTCGCGCAGCTTTTCAAGCACCTCGGCAGGCTCTAAAATTCCCGTCTGCAAAAGCCTTGCGGACAGCTCAACAGACTGCGTATGTCGGTGGACGGTCTCGATAATGCTTTCAACGGTCGGGCGGTTTTCCTGCGCGGCGGAATAGAAATATGCCGACAAATCAACAAGGCTTTTAAGGTCGGTAATTTCGCCAAGCTCATAGGTGAAGCCGATTTCAAAGCGGGAACGTGTGGTGAAAATGATCTTACAGCCGTACTTCATCAGCACATCAAGCTGTGGCTCATTTGCTGCGGTCGTATTGAAATTGTCGATGATTATCAGCGTGTCGGGTTTAAGGCTCCGAAGAAATCGGTTGTGCTTTTTGAAACGCGCGGTGCCGTTATCGGTCGTCAGGTCGCCCACAAGGATAATATCCTCGATCAGCGTTTGCAGGCTGCCGGGATAGCTGAAATACAGGGTATTTGTGTACTGCTTTTTATACGTCTTGGCGTAGGCTTTAGCAAATTCGCTTTTGCCTATACCCGCGAGACCTGTTATGAAAATTTTGCTGTGAGTGTCAAGCAAAGAGTGCAGCTCGACAAGCTCATTATCTCGTCCACAGAAATGCTTGCATGGGTTTGGAACGGCACAGTTCATTATCATATCGGAAACGACAGTAGAAAGTGTACCGCCTGCAAGCGATTTGACATCGTTCTTTTGGAATTTGCGTTCCATAGCGAAAAGCAGAATGGCTGCATAAGGTCGGCGGTATCGGTGGTGTTTTGCGGAGAATATATATCAGTGAGTGCGTTTTTCTTTTGCTCGGAGACCGTCACATCATTCATCAGCAGATCGTATATTCGCTGTGCTGCCATATCTGAATTGGTCATCAGCGGGAACACCTTTTCTTCAATATCGGAGGCGAGATATTCGAAGTAGCCCTCGCGGGTATAGTATGCGGTTATCTTAGGGCTGACGGGCTCCCTACCTTTGAGCCAGCGGTTAATCCTGTCGCTGTCAAAATCGAAATCGTCATGCTCGTCCACAAACTGTGAGAACAGCAGATAGACAAGCTCGGTCTGATTGGGAGCTTTTGTTTCGCTCAGGTATTCTGTTATAATCCGCATTACAGAGCAGAAATCGCAGCGTTCCATGGTGTGCCTCTGTTTGGGTGGGCAGCAAAAGACTTATAAAGCGCCTAAAGCTAGAGGAATATCTGGCTAAGGCTTATTCGATATATGACTTTTGAGAGACGCAAGGATAATAAGGAGGGCGAATACCAGAGGTCCAACGATACCTTTGAATTCAAGTGGCGAGATAAGACGGGCAAGCGAGATTCGGTATATGCTAAGACGCTTGATGCGCTCCGCGAAAAAGAACGTGTTCTGCTGAAGGATACGCTTGACGGAATAAATTCAGCTGCAAAAACACTTACCGTGAACGATCTTTAAGCAAAGTGGAAGGCTCTGAAAAAGGGTTTGAAGGACAACACCTTCTCGAATTACAAGTGTTCCTATGAGCAGTTTGTCGAGCCGAGCTTTCTCAGGATAAAGCTGACCGAGCTTAAACGTACCGATGTAAGGGCATTTTACAATCATCTTGCAGACGAGCGCCATTTAAAGGTGAACAGCATCGACAATGTGCATACAGTTTTGCATCATGTGTTGGAGCTTGCTGTTGAGGACGATTATCTGAGATACAACCCGGCGGACAACGCATTGAAAGAGCTGAAACGTGCGCACAATTCCGACGATGATAAAAAACGTGCGCTGACTATTGAGAATCAGAGGATTTTTGAGAATTTTCTTGCCAAGCCCGGTAAATATGAGCATTGGCAGCCGATATCGGCGAACTGACCGGCTTGCACTGGGAGGATGTTGACTTTGACGAAGGCACGATACACATAGACCATACGCTGGTATATTTCAGCAGGGGCAAGCAGGACGGCTGTACATTTGCATTCAACACGCCCAAAACCGAAGCAGGCAAGCGCACTATCCCTATGTTGCCGATCGTGAGAACTGCACTTTTGAAAGAAAAAGCATATCAGGAAGAAATCGGCATCAGATGCAGAGCACAGATCGACGACTTTACCGATTTTATATTCGTGAACCGTTTCGGCAATGTTCAGCATCATGGCACGCTAAACAAAGCGCTCAAGAGGATAATAAGGGACTGCAATTGCAAGGAAGTCACCACTCTGCCGAATTTCAGCAATCACTCGCTGAGGCACACATTCACGACAAGAATGTGCGAGGCGGGGGTGAACATAAAAGCGATGCAGGACATTCTCGGACACGCCGATGTAGAAACGACGCTCGGAATCTATGCCGATGCCACCAAAGAACTCAAAGCAAAGGAAATGTCGGGCTTTGACGAGTATTTCAAAGAGCTGACAGCAGGTAAGGACGCATAAGCGCCTTACGACCAAATTACGACTAACTGACGACTGCCTTTAAAGATCTTTGCAGGGATACATAAAACCGAAAATGAAGATACCATTTAAATACAGGCTTTTGAGCAGTTATGAATGGTGATGAGTTTTCGGGAACGGGTTCCCGACCATGAAGACTATTTCTGACAAATAACCTTTACAGCAAAATCATATATTAAAGCAAAAGAGTATCAGCCGCACATTACTGATACTCTTTTTGATTATAACTAAAACAATTCAGGCATTAAAAAAGCGCATACTTTATGCGCTTTTTTAATGCCTGATAACATTGTATTAAGGCTGTATGGGGTGGATAGTGGGATTCGAACCCACGGTCTTCAGTGCCACAAACTGACGCGTTAACCAACTACGCTATACCCACCATAAGCTAATAAAAAAGCACGATTCGGCGGCAATCAGCCGTCCGTGCTTAAAAATATTGGCGCGCCTTACTGGACTCGAACCAGTGGCCTACTGCTTAGAAGGCAGTTGCTCTATCCAGCTGAGCTAAAGGCGCACATAGGATATACATAAAAATTGCACCATAAGGTGCATATTGGAGCGGGTGATGGGAATCGAACCCACATGACCAGCTTGGAAGGCTGGAGTTCTACCACTGAACTACACCCGCATATGTTAACTTGCCGAGCAAAGCTACATTCAAATTATCTCTCAATCAACGAAATTAATTATACCACAATAAAACCGACTTGTCAATACCTTTTTTCAAAAAAACAATAAAAAAATCGTAAGGCGGTCAATTTTGTGAATAACCGCCTACTTTTGCTTTTTATGTTGCTTAATTTTGTTCAAAATAGTGTCTTTAAAAAATAAACCTATAATTCCTATTACCATAAACGCCGCAACTATTCCAATAGCGATTTTAAAGTTTCCGCTTCCGACATTGCTGCCAAGAACAGTTGACATTATAATTGCCGGAAGCCTGCATGGCATTACATACATAAAAAAGTCCTTTGTGCTTACTTTAGTAAGGGGAACTATATAAGTCAATACGTCCTTAGGTATTCCGGGTATAAGATACAGTACAATAAGAATACCTGTAAGCTTCCTTTCATCCTGAAGGAATTTAAACTTTTTCAACTGCTTTTCATCTACAAAAGCTTCGACGATCGGCGTTCCTATTTTCTTTACAAGCAGAAAGATTACAAGACTTCCCAGCACAACTCCCGCAAAGGAAAGAATAGCCCCGAAAAACCAGCCGAACAGCAATCCTCCGACTATTTGTATCGGCGGGACAATAGCTATAATTACCTGCAGCGCCTGTATTGCCGTAAATATCAAAACAGATACCGGTCCGCCGTATCTGCTGAGGGTTTCCTTTACGCTTTCCATTCCCTCGTCAGTACGCAGACTACTTATAAAAGGCCACATAAGATAGGTAGCTCCGGCCATAGCCGCAAAAAAAACTATCAGACTGATTATCTGTACTCTCTTACGGTGCTTGGCGGTATTTCTCTTTCGTTCCTTATCCTGCTGCCTGTATTCTTTTGTTTTGCTGTCCTTTTCTTTCATATTATTCAGCTCTCTCTTTTGAAAATTCTATTTTCTTCTGAGTATCTTTTTTCTGAACCAGTTTACATATATGTCGATCAGCTGACCTAAAAGCCTGTCATAAATAAAGAAAAAAGCGTTAGCTGCCAACCACATAACCATAATAGCGTATTTTCCGAACATTTCCATGCCCTCAAGCATATCGGCTCCGGCAAAAACAAACTGAAACAGCAGATAAAAAGCCGACGCCGCCGCATTGAACACTATGTATTTCACAGTCCACGAAGCAGCCCTGCTTTTTATTCTGTCCAGATAAAATTTTAATATTGGATAATATCCCATAAAAAGAATAAACAACAGCGACGCCTGATAGTTCGGAGTTATAAGCAGACACAGAAAGCTTACTGCGGCATACGTAGTTACAGCCCACTTTGTGCTGGTTTCAACTATCATTATAACCATAAGAAAGCCTGCGAAGGTAGGAATAGTATAATCAAGCATAGGAAGAAAACCTGTACAGAACATTGAAAACAGGCATACCGCCGTAACGATCCCTCCGAGAGATACCTTAAACGCCAGTTTATTTCTCATATGCTCCTCCGATCAGCAGCACGGTATAAGATCTCCGCCCATCATTTCACAGCAGCAGTCGGCACAGCAAAGTGAAGTACAGCAGTCCATCGAGCCTGCCGGCTGATTCTGATAACCGACATTAGGATTACCTCTCATAAATCCGCCTCTCTGCTGATTCATCTGATTAACCGCAGCCTGATATTCAGGATTTCCCGGCTGCATCTGAGAAGCCGTTTGAAAATTTATATACGCATCGTTGAGCCAGCCTCTTGTATAGCATACGCTTCCCTTTAGGAAATACCATTCTGCGCCCCTCTGAGGCTGAGGCACTGTATCAAGCAGCCCGTCCGCACGGGTTATATCTCCCGTCTGGATCATTCGCCGTATCTCCTGATAATTGACCGCCCCGTATCCTCCTTCATAGGAAGAACCTGATGAATATCCTCCGCTTCTGCGTTCCGCCATTATCTGGTCGTATGCCGCATTGACCTCACTCATTTTTTCTTCTGCAACGTCGGCTATAGGACTGTCCTGATACTGATCGGGATGATATTTCTTGACTAGCTCCTTGTACGCTGACTTTACCTCGTCGTCTGTAGCGCTGGGCGATACTCCCAGTACCTTATAGGGGTCTTTCATTTTTAATGACCTTTCCTTTCCGAGCCTTATTCCTTTTACAGCAAACCGAAACGGAGTCTGTCAGGCAAAGCTCACGGCTTGACACTAGCGATCCAAGCCTTTATTATTAATTTATCTTATTTTAATTATCTTAGTTATGATTTGGTTTTTTCCTGAAGGTTCCGTCACGGATCTGTTCAAACACATTTTTCAGACCGAGATAAATAATATTGTCAATAATCGGCTTATACATTTGAATATCCAGCTTTACATATGCTTCGGCAAGCTCACCCAGAGTAAAATTCACGCTGTCCTCAGCATATTCGCACATAGACCTATAATCACTGTCCGACAACGCCTTGCCCTCTGAATCCCCGATTAAATAAAGCAGAGGATTATAGCCGCCGTTTTTACAGTCGTCCTTAACGTCGTCAAGGGCGTCACAGATATAAATATATCTTCCCAACAGATACCCGAACCGTTTCAGTGCAGGCTGCATCTCCTCATTATCGGAAAGACTGCCCGCAATTGCCTCCATCATTCCTGCCGTAGGCTCACAGGCCTTGTCTATACTCTGAGTTTTTTCAGCCTCGGTCTTACTCTGAAGCTTCATAAGCTCTTCAATAGTATCGGCAAGCTGAGGATATTTAATCCTCGCTTTTTTATATGAGCGCCTGAAAAACGGCAAAGCTGCCGCCGCAGTAAGCTTTCCTTTCAATCCCCTGTCGGCTAAGTCATCTCTTAGCTTATGGTATACAAGTATTACCGCTGCATACGCAGGATATTCAAAACCGGAACTGCATACGGCGCATACTCTTTTTTTAAGCGGATGAGCGATACACCTCTGCTTATCGGCTGTCAGTCTTTTACCGTTCAGCGACATATTCATCAAAGCCAGAAATGTAAAGTCATAGCTGAGAGTAAATCTGGAAGCAAGTCCGAACTCCCTGCCCATTTTTTTGCAGAGTCCGCAGTAAACTCCCTGATAGGTGTCAAATTCACATACTCTCATATACGGCTTGAAGGCTCTGACATATCCAAACATCAAATTCTCCTTAAATAATAATTATACCCTGCTATTGTGTAAAGACTGTGATAATTCGGCAAAAACAAAACATATTCCTCATTATCCCGCAGCTCTGAATAACGTGATATATCCATTATTTATTATACTATCCGCATAATAAAAAGTCAATATAATAATTAACATAATTCATTATATTAAACTCAGTCCTAACTGTCTAAAGAAAAAGCCTATTTCCTTACGGCTGAGTTATAAAATGATACGCTGAGGACGGATATTTTTTTATATTGAACAAACACTGTTATTTAATTAAAAATCACTGGACTTTTACTTCTGTACATGATATAATTAAGTGTTAGATATTACAGCTTAAAATAAGGAGAGTATTAAATGATTACAGTTTCAAACGTCAGCCTGTCTTTCGGAGGACAAATGCTTTTCAAAGACGTTGACTTGAAGTTTACAGCGGGCAACTGCTATGGAATTATCGGAGCAAACGGAGCGGGAAAATCCACATTCCTCAAGATCCTCTGCGGTGAAATAGAACCGACTACAGGTGATGTTTCAATTGATAAGGGAACAAGAATGTCTGTACTCAGACAGGATCATTTCGCTTTTGACGAATATAATGTACTGGATACGGTAATTATGGGCAACAGACGTCTTTACGATATAATGCAGGAAAAAGACGCTTTATATGCAAAGGAGGACTTTTCAGAAGAGGACGGCGACAAAGCGGGACAGCTTGAAAGCGAATTTGCCGAACTTAACGGCTGGGAAGCAGAGTCTGACGCTTCAAAGCTTATTCAGGGTCTTGGACTTTCAGAGGATATAATGTATTCACAGATGTCCTCGCTTTCCGGAAATGAAAAGGTAAAGGTTCTGCTTGCGCAGGCGCTTTTCGGAAATCCGGATATTATACTTCTGGACGAGCCTACCAACCATCTGGATATTGACGCTATACGCTGGCTTGAGGATTTTCTTGCAGAATATTTCGGAACTGTTCTTGTCGTATCTCATGACAGACATTTTCTTAACAATGTCTGCACTCACATAGTAGATATAGATTATACAAAAATTAAAATGTACGTTGGAAACTACGAATTCTGGTATGAATCCTCACAGCTTATGCAGAGAATGATCAAACAGCAGAATAAAAAAGCTGAGGAAAAGATCAAGGAACTTCAGGAATTTATAGCAAGGTTCTCCGCTAACAAATCAAAATCAAAACAGGCAACCTCACGTCGAAAGCTTATTGACAAGCTTACTGTTGAAGAAATGCCTGCTTCGTCAAGAAAATACCCCTATATCGGCTTTAATATGGACAGAGAACCCGGCAAGGAAATTTTAAGAGTAGAAGGAATTTCCAAGACTGTTGACGGTGAAAAGCTGTTAAATAATGTTTCCTTTACGCTTGGCAGAACAGACAAGGTTGCTTTTATCGGTGAATCCGAGCAGGCTATCACTATGCTATTTAAAATTCTTATGGAAGAGGAACAGCCTGACGAGGGCAGCTTTAAATGGGGTTCTACTACCTCCCGCTCATATTTTCCGAAAGACAACAGCGAATTTTTTAACGGCTGCGATATGACAATAGTAGATTGGATAAGACAGTATTCCACTACCGAGGAAACCGACACCTTCCTAAGAGGCTTTTTAGGAAAAATGCTGTTCTCAGGCGATGACATATACAAAAAGGTAAATGTTCTGTCCGGAGGCGAAAAGGTAAGATGTATGTTCTCAAGAATGATGCTGTTCGGTTCAAACGTACTGCTGCTTGACAGGCCTACAAACCATCTTGACCTTGAAAGCATTACCGCTGTAAATAACGGTCTTAGTGATTTTAAGGGAGTAGTTATATTTGCTTCTCATGACCATGAAATTATGCAGACGGTTGCAAACAGGATAATCGAGATCACCCCCGACGGCTGTATCGACAGAATCGGAACCTACGATGAATATCTGGAGTTCAGGCGTGAAAAGGGAATGAGATCATATATAGAATGATCCGCAGTCATTAGAAAGAAGGCTAATAATATGACAAAATTATCTGAAAATATTAATTTGGACACACCTTCTGTAACGGATAATAATAAGCGTCTGAAAAGAAAAAAGAAGATCCGTATAGCTGCCATTTTAATTACGGCTTTGATTCTGCTGTATGCGGTTTCTTGGATCGGACTTAACGTAATCTACAGCAAAACCAAAGTACCCGACGGTCTTTCGGCGCAGGAAACTGTAGAGAAATACTTTGATTACTGGGACAGCGGCAATCTTAAAGGACTTAATCTTATCAAAACCGATCTATGTGCCGAAGAATTCATAGAAAAGGACGGTGCGCTTGTCGGCAGCGGTAAGCGGGAACAGCTGAAGTGGCATGAATGCTATTCCGCAGAAAATCTGCTGGACAATATTAAAATCACCAAAATAGAAGCAGTTAATGAAACTCTGAACAATAAAACAGATTATAATTATTATGAGCAGCAAGTTTTCAATGTACATTACAGTAAAACAATAGACGAGGGCGTACAAGGCAAAGTATCAGGAGATAACTTCACCTTTATAATGGTTTGCAGAGAAACCAAAGACAGTCCGTGGCGCGTCGGAGCAATTTTCACAGGATGGTAATCACTTTTATTCAGTAAAAAAGGGGTCAATATGAAAAAAGCAATAAAAATAATTATGATAATCTTTATTATGATCGCTCTGCTTGCAGGCTCAGCGGTTCTGTTCTGCTATTATAAGAACAGGCAGTATGAGAAAACCTCCGTTCCTGAAAACCTTTCCGCTTCAAATACAGTCAGACAATATTTTGAATATTGGAACGACGGAAATAACGTAGGCATGAGTCAGCTTACCTTTGCTGAAAGCAAATTCAATACGGCGGAAACAAAAAACTTTCTGCCGTCCCTGTACTTTTTCTGTACAATAGAATGCACCGAAAGTATTCTTCTGGACGAAAAGGCTAAAAATTATGACAGCTATTACGATAACGCGATTGTTTCAGCTTCATTTACATATAAAAGCACACCGGGCTTTGCCGACGACCGTTTTTCAAAGGAGAATACAGGCTGGTACTTTTATCTTGTAAAGGAAGAAGAAAATTCGCCGTGGAAGATAATAAGTTGGGAGCATAAATAAAAACACTTATTTATACAGTTAATAATATCCGAAAGGTTCTGATTTATATGTTTAAGACTGCTGCTGTATTTTCTGATAATATGGTTTTACAGCGAGAAAAAAATATTTCCGTCTGGGGCGAGGCTGACAGCGGAGCTGCTGTAACCGCAGAGCTTAACGGTAAAAAAGCCGAATGTACTGCAAATGACGGTAAATGGTCGCTGATTCTTCCTCCGATGCCGGCAGGCGGACCGTATGAGCTGCATATTGTATGCCGTACTGACAGTGAAGAATCCGTTATCTTCCGCAACGTTATGATAGGAGAGGTTTGGCTCTGCGGGGGACAGTCAAATATGGAGCTTGAGCTTCAAAATGCAAAAAACGGAAAAGCTGTTTTAGCTGAACTTACTAACGATATGCCTGTACGATTTTACTATACTAATAAAGTCGGAACGGTAAAAGCCGCCGAAGAAGCCGAAAGAGACTCCTGTTGGGGAATGTGTGACCCCGAAGGCTCAAAGGCATGGAGCGCAGTTGGATTTTTCTTCGCAAGAAAGCTTGCAAAGGAGCTTGGAGTAACAGTAGGGCTTATCGGCTGCAACTGGGGAGGAACATCAGGGTCAGCCTGGGTAGACAGAAAAACTCTTGATACAAACAAAGAGCTTAATTCATACCTTGAAGAGTATGATAAAGCAATAGAGGGAAAATCGGTACAGGAGCAGGAAAAGGAATACGCTGATTACCTCGATTACGATAAGGCGTGGAATGAAAAATCGCAGGAGGTATATAAAAAAGAACCCGACGCAAGCTGGGATAAAGTTCAGGAACTTTGCGGAGAAAACAAGTGGCCAGGACCTATAAACTGCGTCAATCCTTACCGCCCTGCCGGACTTTTTGAAACTATGCTTTCAAGAGTTTGCCCTTATACGCTCAGAGGTTTTCTGTATTATCAGGGAGAATCGGATGATCACAAGCCGAATACATACTATACTCTGCTTACAAGTCTTATATCTCTTTGGAGAAATATCTGGAACGACGAAAAGCTGCCGTTTATTATTGTTCAGCTTCCTATGTTTAAATATAAAAACGATCCAGACTATAAACACTGGTGTCTTATAAGAGAGGCTCAGATGAGAGCGTTTCAGACTGTAAAGAACACAGGTATCGCTGTTATTACAGACTGCGGAGAGCTTGACAATATTCATCCTACAGATAAGCTCCCCGTAGGAGAACGGCTGTGTCTACAGGCTCAAAAGCTTGCTTACGGCATGAACGTCAAAGCGTTCGGGCCGATATACAGTTCTTATGAATATATAAACGGCGGAATTAAGCTCAGCTTTGAGTATGCAGAAAACGGCTTTAATGTCAAGGATGAAGAACCAATCGGCTTTGAGATAGCTGGAGAGGACAAAAAATTTTACCCTGCTAAAGCCGAAATAACCGAAAATAAAATATTTATCAGCAGTGAAAAAGTTTCTGTTCCCGTCTATGCAAGATATTGCTGGGTAAATTACGGCGAAGTTAACATATATAACGAAACTGGGATACCTCTTGCGCCATTCAGAACTCATAGAAACGACGTCTGATCATAAACCGAGCAGCCATTGCAAAAACGGCTGCCCGGTTATTTTTATACATAAAAAACTCTGACCTTATTTAAATAAGATCAGAGCTTTTTTATCTCTATTATACGACCGCTCCGTTATTTGGTCTTTCGGTTTTCTGCTTCTTGGCTCTCGACTTTTTAGAAGGGACCGGAGTCTTGTTTTTATTCTTCTTCTCCACATGATCCTGCCACATTACCCAGAGGGTAGGAGCAATACAGTTTGAGGAATAAACTCCTGCAAGCATACCGATTATAAGCGGAAATGCAAAGCTTATTATTGACGTAATATTGCATATCAGACAAACAACACATACTGTTGCCATAGCCAGAACCGTAGTTACTGTAGTATGTACAGAACGTCCCATAGTCTGAGTTATCGACAGGTTTACAAGCTCGTTCAGAGGCATTTTCTTTCCGAGCAGTCTGCGGTTTTCACGGATACGGTCGTAAACGATAATAGTTGCGTTTATCGAATAACCCAGTATCGTAAGCAGAACCGCCATAAAGTTTGCGTTTATATCAAATCTGAAAATTACAAAACAGCCGTAAACCATACACATATCATGTATAAGCGCCAATACCGCAAAGCAGCCGGCTGAAAGTCCGCCTATCTTTTTAAATCTGAAGCCTATATAAATAATAGTTACTATAGCTGCAAAGGCACAGGCAACCAGACACTTGAAGAAAAATTCCGTACCGTTTGAGGCGGCAATATCATTGGATTCAAGCAGATCTATATTATTGTCCGCAAATCTGCTTTCCATAGCGGTTTTAAGCTTTTCCTGATTTTCATTGCTTATACCCTTCTTTGAGGAAAGGGAGATCTTGATAGTAGTATCGTTGCTGGAGAAATTTTCTCCCTTCGTAACTACAGCGCTTTCGCCTATGGTATCGCTTACAAGCGTTGAAACCTCATTGGTATCTATATCGCCTGTATATGTATAGGTTATTATCGTTCCGCCCTTGAATTCAATAGCTACGTTAAGACCGATAACAGCTGTAATAATTATAAATACTGCAATAAGACTGCATGAAACAGTATAAAATATCTTGCGGTGAGAAGTAACGTTAAGTGATTTATTTTTCTTTTCCTTAAGTTCAGCAAGCTTCTCTTCAGTATCCGGAACTCCGTAAAATCTGCGATTCTTGAAGCATTTGAATTTTGAGAGCGAAGAAAGCATCAGCCTTGAACAGAAAATTCCGAATACAAAGTTAAGAATAATACCTACCAAAAGAGTATATCCGAGAGAATAGATCGTTCCGGCAGTAGCCGCTCCGAACATAAAGAATATAGGCTTTAGTATAGTGCCAAATACACTGTCCGTAGGCCCGAACGCACCCATTAGAATTACAGCTACAAACACTACTGTGATATTTCCGTCAAATACTGCGCTCCATGCACGCTTATAACCCATTTCGATCGCACCGTTAAGGGTTTTTCCGTTGCGCAGCTCTTCCTTTATACGCTCTGCCGTTATAACGTTGGCGTCAACGCCCATTCCTACTGCAAGAATTATACCGGCAATACCAGGAATAGTTAGTGTAAAGCTTTCGATATTTCCGAAGAAGCCTGATATACATGCTATAGAGCCTACAACCTGTCCTATCAGAGCAATTGAAGCAACGAATCCCGGAAGCCTATAAATAACTATCATATAAATTGCAATGATTATAAAAGCGATAACTCCTGCAATAAGCATTGCGTTTCTCGCTCCCTCTCCCAAGGTTGCAGAAATTATATTCGTGCTTGAGGTAGTAAGCTTGAACGGCAGAGAGCCTGCGTTGATCTTGTCTGCTAGCGCCTTTGCAGTATCATAAGTAAAGTTACCGGTGATTTGCGCCTTGCCGTCGGTTATTGCGCTTTCAACATTAGGAGCTGATATGCTTTTATCGTCCATCCAGATCGAGATCTGTCCCTTGCCTGCAAGCTCAGCTGTAGCGTCGGCAAATTTCTTTGCACCCTCGCTGTTGAGCGTAAGTCCGACTCCGAATTTTACGCCGCCTGTCTTTTCGTCCTGATACTGCTGAGCCTCAGCCTTTTTGACGTCTGTTCCCGTAAGAACCTCTTCCCCGTCGGCTTGAGTTCCCTTTCTGAAAGTAAGTACAGCAGTTTCACCCAGCTCTGATACCGCAGCCTCCGGATCAAAATTCTCTTCTCCGGCCTGCCACGGGAATGAAACCATTACTCTGTCCTTGGAGTAATCAACATAAACCTCGCTGTCTGTAATATTAAGACTTATAAGACGCTGTTCTATAACAGCCTTTGCCGCGTCCATCTCATCGTCCGTAGCATTGTATCCGTCCGCAGGCTGAAAGGTCGCATTAACGCCGCCCTGAATATCAATACCCCAGCGTATTTCGTCCGCGCCCTTTATGTAGGTCGTTTTTATATCGCCGTACTGAGTATGAATTCCGGCAAACGTAAGATAGCCTAAACCCAGAATACAAATAAGAACTATAAAAAACACGGGTTTTTTAACTCGTCGCACGATTGTTCCTCCTAAAATTTATTCTATGCGTATTTTGTCAATTCCGCACGCACATTCACTTTATAATTATAGTGCTTTTTTATGCAAAAGTCAATAGATATTGAAAAAAATGAAGACAGCAAAGCGCACAATTTTCAATAAATTTCTTGTATACCATAAAATTGCACTACAGCCCTTATACTTTTATAGATTCAGGAAACTATAATACTGTTGAATTGCACAAATATATTCGTATGCTGTTATATTATTTCACATTATACACAAAAATATAAAATTTATATATCGGTATGTTGCTTTATGTAACTGTAAGACGTGTTATTAATAGATACATTTAACAACGAAACGGGGAAACGATATTGAAAATTATTACCGCAGGAATATACAATATAATTTTTCTATTGCTTTTTATAAGCAAAAGGGTGATGCTTAATGAAGTCTGCCGCTAATAAAATATTTCATTGTTTATATGCAATACTGTTTATATATATCTTCGTAAACGTAGTTATTAACTATTATTTGGAAGAACGCCTTAATACGGCTCTGTTCGGTATGCTGTTTCTCGCCGCTGCCCTGATGATTTTTAAAACGGTAAAGCGCAGGGAAAGAATAAACCGAGAAATCAAAACCTACCCGATCTTACTGCTGATTATAATACTAATGACAGCAATACAGATTTTTCTGATAATAAGTCTTGACTATAAGCCTGTTTATGACAGTAAAATAGTTGATACTGCCGCTAGGGATTTTGCCCGTACAGGAACTTTTGACGGCATACACGGACAGTATTATTATTTTTCACGCTATACGAACAACTGGGGAATACTGGTTTTTCTGTCGCTGATATACAGAGCTATATATCTTGTTTTCGGAAGCATTTCTCGGTATGTGCCCTCTGTTATAAATCTTATCGCAATTCAAGGCTCGGTAATACTGATGTACTTTACTGCAAAGCTTATTTTCAGAGATAAGACACGCCCTCTTTTCTGTGCCGCCCTTGCGGCTTCAATGCCCGTATTGTATCTTTACACGACTATTTTTTATTCCGATACGCTGAGTATGCCGTTTGTATTAGGCGCAGTTTATCTTTACCTGAGAGCGCTCAGATCGAAACGTTTATCGAGAAGCATAATACAGCTTGTTTTCAGCGGACTGCTTGCAGGAATGGCTTTCAGTATAAAAGGCAGCGCTGCCGTACTGATACCGGCGTTTATTATCTATTTTCTCTTAAAGATCGGCTGGAAGCGTGCGCTGTGCTTTTCAATAATCTTAATTACGACTTTCAGCACATGGTGCATTTCATTTAATAAGGCGGTAATGCTAACTGACCTTACCACGCAGGAGCTGCTGGAAACCGTCAAATTCCCGCCTACTCACTGGATAATGATGGGACTCAAAGGAAATGGCGGCTACAGTTGGAGCGACAGGGATTTTACCAAAGGCTTTAAAACCTATGATGAGAAAAAGGCCGCCAATATTGAAGAAATAAAGCTCAGACTTGAACAATATGACGCTCAGAGCTTTTTTAAGCACCTGAATCAAAAAATTACTTTTACTTGGAACAGCGGAAAGTTCTATTCAGTCCATCATCTGAAAAAATGTCCTAAAAGCTCTCTAATGTATACTATACGAAGCGGAAAAAAGTTCAAATTTTATACTAACGGAGTTCATTTAGCAATGCTTACACTTATGCTGCTGTCGTTTATTTACGGAGCGGTTCATTCAAGAAAAAAGCCTGTGTCCCTTATAAGACTTTCCATATTCGGACTTGCTCTTTTCCTGCTTATATGGGAAACCCGTTCCAGATATCTGGTTAATTTTCTGCCGTTAATGTTTATAATCTGCGCCGATGGCATGAATTATCTGAATGGACTTGTTTCGTATATTATCAACAAACTGTCCCCTGGAAAAGGTGCAGATAAAAAATACCGGAAAACGTATTAAATCGTTTTTCCGGTATCTTATTATCTTAACGCCTGATTATCTGTTCATAAGCGCTTTTACTTCCTCAGAAGTAAAATGATAAGCCTTATCGCAGAAATGACACTTTACCTCTGTAATCTCATCATGCGAAAGCTCTTCAAGCTGTTCCCTGCCCAAAGAGACCAATGCCCGCTCTACTCTTTCCCTTGAGCAGTCGCAGATATAATCGACCTTGAAGTCGTCAAGCACATTAGGCTCAAGCCCCTCAAGCGCCTTCATAGCTATATCCTCTGCGGATAGACCGTCCGATAACATAGAAGTTACCGACTTCATTGACCGTATATTCTTTTCGATCATATCCGCCGCCTCATCAGGTGCAAACGGAAGCAGCTGTATCAGAAAACCTCCTGCCTGAGCGCAGGTAAGATCCGGATTTACAAGTACCCCCAAAGCGCATACGCTTGGGACCTGTTCGCTGACTGCAAGATAACTTGTAATGTCCTCGGCGATCTCTCCGGATACTATCGGTATCTGACCCGAATACGGCTCTTTAAGTCCAAGATCCTTTATAACGCTTAATGTTCCGTCCGTTCCGACCGCTCCTCCTACGTCCAGCTTACCGACGCTGTTGAGCGGAATTTCAACTATCGGGTTCTGTATATAGGACTTAACGTTGCCGAAGCTGTCCGAAACTGCAATAAGCGTTCCCGCAGGTCCTCCTCCCGCAATCCTAAGGGTAATGGAATCGTCCTTTCCTTTAAGACCGAAACCTAGAAGCGAAGCTCCCAGCGTAAGTCTGCCCAGCGCCGCGGTACATACCGCAGAGGTCTTATGTATCTGTTCAATACGAGCGACAATATCTCTGCCGTCAATGGCGCTGCATACAACCGAAGCGTCCTTACTGATAACTCTTACTATTCTTCCCATTTATACGAATGTACTCCTTTCAGACTTTTTAATACCTTCCGCCTCTGCCGGCATACTGCTTCAGCTGTTTATTTTCCTGACAACGTAAACGATCCTCTCCGAATCTTCAGCAGGAGGAGCGTCGGTATAGCCGTCGTATTCCCCAAGTACCTCAAAGCCTGCTTTATTAAGGCACTGACGTAGAAGCTCACGAGAATAGGCCTGCTCCGCAAAGCTTTCCTGATAACGGTCATAGCCGCCCTGTCCGTTTCTTTCAAAAAAGTCTAAATATATATCAACAGAACTGTCCTCAGCATTATATTCATTCTGCCATACGCAGAAAAGTCCGTCAAGATCATAGACGAAAGCATTATTTGAAAGCACTTCCCTATGCTTATAAACTGTATTTACGTCAAAAATAAACAAGCCGTCCGGATATGCAAAAAGAGAAACTCTTTCAAAGACTTTCATTACAGCTTCTATATCCGTCAGATGATTTATACTGTCAAGAGTGCATACGGTAACGTCGACAGTTCCGTACATATCAAGCTTTGTCATATCCTGACAAAGATACTGGATCGGCAGACCGCTGTCGTATTTCTTGTCAAGCGCTGCGTTAAGCATTTGCTCGGAGCTGTCAATGCCTATAACGTCATAACCCATTTTTGCAAACCGTTCGCACAGTGAACCTGTTCCGCAGGCTATATCCAGCAGTATATTTTTCCTGCCGCCGAAGCGTTCCACATACCTGTCCACAGCCGCAGCGATTTTATCATACTCAACATTATCTGTCAGCCTGTCGTAAAACCAGGCAAACTTGCCGTACCCGCTCATTAACCGTTGTCCTTATCCTTTTTTTCCTTCAGCCTATCGAATACGATACTGTATCCGCCGCTTCCGTCATAGGAAATTGAACGGTTTACTCGGCTGATAGTAGCGGTAGACGCTCCCGTTTCCGAAACTATATCGCTGTAAACATGATTTTCAGTCAGCAGCTTCGCTACCTGAAAGCGCTGGGATAAAGCCTTCAGTTCGGGAACAGTGCAGAGGTCTTTGAAAAAAGCCCTGCAATCCTCAATAGTCTGCAAACAGAGAACCGCTTCAAAAAGATCGTCAAGATTTTTTATTTCCTTTTTTTCCATCATAATAACGCCCGTCCGCAAATTCATATATATAAATATGAAATAGCGTACACAGACCCGCCTCCTCTTACTGTTTATTGTACTTCTCAGCAAAAAGCCCTTTACTTATCATAGTGTAAAGTGCTAAACTACCTAATGCTATTTTAGCACATCACATAATAAAAGTAAAGGGGTTTTAATAATTTTTATTTATTTCTTTTTCTCGGAGTAAGAAAGCCTGAGCCGATATCCGAACTGCGGTCATCTTGCGGCTCTTCTTTAAAGTCTTCTTCTAAGCTGTCTGACGGTATGCCGGCCTCCGCGACCTCCTCTATTATTTCCCTGAGCCTTTCAACGCCCTCTCCGGTAACAGCTGAAAACTCAACGCACACTATATCCTCAAAGCACGGTATCTCTTTTGCAAATTCAGCCATACGGGCTTTTCTTGCAGACGGTTTAAGCTTATCGGCTTTCGTGAAAACTATTGCAAACGGCATTTCATTTTCGATCATAAAATCTATCATCTGCAAATCATCGGCAGTAGGCGAATGACGCATATCTATAAGCTGAAAAACAAGCTCAATATACCTTTCGGGACTTGCAAGATAGCCGCCTATAAGCTCGCTCCATTCCCGCTTTAGGTTTTTGGCCGTTTTCGCATAACCATATCCGGGAAGATCCGCAAGATAAATATTCTCCAGCGAGAAAAAATTGATCGTTACGGTTTTGCCGGGAACAGAGCTTACCCTTGCAAGTGATTTTCGGTTAAGAAGCTTATTTATCAGCGACGATTTACCGACGTTTGATCTGCCGGAAAAGGCAATTTCGATCCTGTCAGGCTTCGGCATCTGCGATAAGCTTCCGAATGACGTAAAAAACTCCGCTTTATTAAAATTCATATGTCACCTATTTCTGCACTGCCGCTTTACTTGCCCTGCGAACAGGCTTTTTTACTATTTCATAGGTTATGTCCTCGGGATTCGGTTTCCTGACCAGTGCGGCGTCAAGAACGTCTTGTATCTTTTCTGCGAAAATAAATTCAAGTCCAAGCTTTACCGTATCGTCGATCTCGTCAAGATCGCCCATATTTTCCTTGGGAACTATTACTGTCTTTACTCCCGCCTTATATGCCGCCATTGTTTTTTCACGAAGCCCCCCTATAGGAAGTACATTTCCTCTTAGGGTAATTTCGCCTGTCATTGCTACGTCCGAACGCACCGGAATACCGCTTAGCGCAGAAACCAACGCAGTAGTCATAGTTACGCCGGCAGAAGGCCCGTCCTTTGGAACTGCCCCTTCTGGAGCATGAATATGCAGATCGTTTTTCTCATAGAAATCGGAAGAAATTTTATATTTGTCTGCAATACTTCGGACAAGGCTTACTGCAATTTTAGCCGATTCCTTCATTACGTCTCCCAGCGAGCCTGTAAGCTCAATCTTGCCCTTGCCGTCAAGTACAAGAACTTCCAGAGGCATAATAACTCCGCCGACAGATGTCCATGCCAGACCGTTTACGCAGCCAACCTGATCTTCCTTTGAAACAAGCTCCGGCAGATACTTTTTATGACCTAGATATGCTTCGAGATCTGCGTCCTTAAAGGTTACCTTTACAGCTCCCTCCTCGACTATCTCCTTTGCCGCCTTTCTGCAAAGAGAGCCTACGGCCCTTTCAAGCTTACGAACCCCCGCTTCTCTTGTATAGCCGTCTATAAGCGCATAGATACCGTCGTTTGTAATACGCATCTGCGACGCTTTCAGTCCGTTTTTGGCAAGCTGCTTTGGGATCAGATGCTTCTTTGCAATATTAAACTTTTCCTCTCTGGTATAGCTTGAAAGCTCAATGACCTCCATTCTGTCAAGCAGCGGCGGCTGGATAGTTTCAAGCGTATTGGCTGTAGTTACAAAAAGCACGTCGCTCAGATCAAACGGAAGCTCTATATAATGATCCCGGAACGAGAAGTTCTGCTCGGAATCAAGCACCTCAAGCATAGCTGATGACGGATCTCCTCTGAAATCATTGCTCATTTTATCAATTTCGTCAAGCAGTATTACAGGATTCTTTGTACCTGCCTGTTTGATCGCATTTATTATACGTCCTGGCATAGCGCCGACATAAGTCTTTCTGTGGCCTCTTATATCGCTTTCGTCCTTTACTCCTCCGAGTGAAACACGGACATACTTACGGTTCAAAGCTCTTGCTATAGATTTTCCGATAGAGGTCTTTCCGACTCCCGGAGGGCCGACAAGACAAATTATCTGACCCTTTATACCTGGTGTAAGAGATCTTACGGCAAGATTTTCAAGTATTCTTTCCTTTACTCTCTTCATTCCGTAATGATCCTTGTCCAGAATCTGCTGCGCCTTTTTTATATTTGTCTGATCCTTGGAATATTTATTCCAGGGCAGAGAAATGCAGGTATCGAGATAGCCTCTTATCACAACCGCCTCCTGCGAGCCTGAAGCCATTCTTGACAGCCTTCTTACCTCGGAAAAAAGCTTTTCCTCTACCTCCTTGCCGGCATGAAGCTTATGTATTTTATCTATATAGTTCTGGATCTCATTTGCATCGCTGAAATCTTCTCCGTAGCCGCCTTCGCCAAGCTCGTTCTGAAGCGCCTTGATCTGCTCTCGGATATAGAATTCTCTTTGATTCTGTTCAATTGCGGCGTGGACCTGCTCATGGATCTCGGCTTCCAGCGTAAGCACGTCAATCTCTCTAGACAGAACTGACAGCAGAAACGCCGTTTTCTCACCTGCCGAGGGTATCTCCAATAGCTGCTGCTTATCGGTAAAAGGCAGAACTATATTAAACGCTATAGCTTCAAAAAGCGACTTGGCGTCAGCCGCTCCCATAACCTGAGTATACAGCTCCTGCGGCATTCTCGGAAGAACTCTTGCATAATCTGCAAAGACCTCCTTAAGCTCCCTGAAAAGCGCAGTAATTTCGTTATCGCTCAGAGTTTCACGGCTGTAATTAGCCATATCCCTGACCTCGGCTTCATAGCAGGCATCTGTGTCGATAAGCTCGACAAGCTTTGCTTTCTGCACGCCTTCCACCAGACATCTGTAAACTCCGTTGGGAGTTTTTACTATCTGTTTTACCTTTGCTACCGTTCCTATTTTATATACGTCGTTTTTCTCAGGACGTTCTACATTTACATCCTTCTGTGCCACAAGGTAAACGTATCCGCCGCTTTGAAGCGCATTTTTCATTGCTTTTACCGAGCCTGCACGTCCTACGTCGAAATGCATTACCATATTAGGGAATACCACAAGTTCTCTTGTAGGTACGCAAGGATATATCTGTACTCCTGAACTTTCCTTTATATTTATATTATCTTTCATAGCTGCTCCTATCTATATTTACAATAATCTACATTTTTTATATTCAACTTCCGATTTCAAATATATAATACCACATTTTATTAAACTTTGCAACCCCTAATGTATACTAAATTACTGTAAATTTACATTCCTGTTTATTACAAAACAAAAAGAGATACCCATAAACGGATACCTCTCAGCTTTACAGTTAAAATTTAATCTGCAACATACGGAAGAAGCGCCAGATGACGAGCTCTCTTAATTGCTGTAGTAAGCTCTCTCTGATGATATGCGCAAGTGCCTGTTACACGTCTTGGAAGAATCTTAGCTCTTTCAGTCATGCACTTTCTCAGCTTCGCAATATCCTTATAATCGATTTTTTCAGCTCTGTCTACACAGAACATACAAACCTTCTTACGACCTCTTTTAGCAGGTCTATTATTTCTTTCCATGATTAATCCTCCTTACTCAACATGATGACTTTCAGATCAGAAAGGTACTCCGTCGTCGCTTAATACCTCGAAATCATCAAGGTCGCCTATATTCAGTGCGTCATTGGCGGGCGCACTGCCGTAATTGTTATTCTGCGGCTGAGAATTGCCGGAATAATTACTATTCTGCTGATAATTATTATTCTGGTATCCTCCGTTGTTAGGATTCGAGCCGTAATTATTCTGATAACCACCCTGACCCTGCTGCTTCGGTTCTCCTGTAAAGGACGTATTATCCACAAAAACCTCGGTAACATAATGTCTTGTGCCGTTTTTATCATCATAGGTACGGGTCCTGAGCTGTCCTTCAACGGCTATCATTCTGCCTTTGGCAAAATACTTGCCGATAAATTCAGCACGCTGATTCCACGCTACGCAGTTAATAAAATCCGTCTGCCTTTCTTCGCCGGGCTTAGTATAGCCTCTGTCTACAGCAATAGTAAAGGAAAGCACACTAGCTCCGCCCGGAGTCTGACGCACTTCAAGATCCTGCGTGATTCTACCCATCAAAATAACTCTGTTAAGCATAACTTTTCCCTCTTTTCAATCGGCCTTACTTTACTGTGATCAGAAAACGGATAACTCCGTCTGTGATCTTGAGAACACGCTCAAGCTCAGCAGGGAAAGATGTTTCGCTTGTGAAATTCCACAATACATAATTTCCTTCTGTTTCGTAGTTAATAGCATAAGCCAATTTACGCTTGCCCCAGTCGTTCATTTCAACATTGGTCGCATTCGCCTCGATCATCTCGTTGAACTTAGCGGTAAGATCCTTTACAGCATCCTCACCGGCCTTTGAGCTGAAAACAACAACAGCCTCGTAAGTTTCATTAATCTTTGCCATTACTTGCACCTCCTTCTGGATTTCGCCTGTATATATAATACAAGCAAGGATAACTTAATTATTATAACACAGTCCGCGAAAACTGTCAATTAGATACGCAGACTGTAAATATTAATATTTTGTAAATTTACGCAAGCAGCTTATTTGCTATAAATACCACCAATATATTAAGAGTCATAAATACCAACAGCGACATGATCAGCGCCGCAAAGGAGGTTCCTCCCTTAGACGCTATTCGTTCCTTAACAGAACTTTCATCACCCGATTCCGAGTATACTGAACGGATCGAAAGTATATCCCGTCTGGCAGTTTTATAGTACCAGTAGTTGGCAAACATCGCAGGCACAACTCTTACTGCCATAGAAAGCACATACGCAAGATTCAGAATTGTACCGAATGCGTCGCTGTTCAGGTTCATGCCTGCTGAAATAACGTCGATACCCATAAATCCCGACTGGAACGAATACAAAAGATTCGGTATTCCGGTAAGGATCGTAAGAAACATAAAAAGCGCCCCGATAAGCGGCATTTTTCTGTAAAAGAAATAAAACTGAGGAAACAGCAGAGCGCCGAGATTAAGACTTGACTTTCCTCCGAATTTTCCGAAACGTATAAAATTGGAGAGCATTACGACAGGATTCTTTCCGACATATTTTGCATAGTCCCCAAGCTTTACCCCGTCTATATCTGAATCCTGATCAAAGGTCATCTGCTGACCGGCTCCGAAAGGAGGCATACCCTGATAAAAACCGCGTCCGGCATTATTCTGATTCCCCTGAAAACCTGAGTTATGAGAATTTTCGTGAGGAGTGTTAAAGGGACGCGCCTCGCCGGAATTGACCGTAAGAGGCATACCGCACTTTTTACAGAAAAGTCCGTCCGGAGGATTTGTTTCTCCGCACCTTACGCACCTTACGGGCTTATTTTCAGTATTAGCCGACCCGGTATCCGAATCATAATGCGGCTGCCACGACTCTCCCTTTTCATGAAGCTCAGTATTAATGCACTGACCTTCCTTTTCATAACAAACACGGTGATACGGAGTTCCGCATTCAGGACAGACAACTACATCTTCGCCCTCCCTGAATATCTCACCGCAGCTGATACACTTTGTTCCGATATAATTTGCCATAGCGACGTTTCCTTTCCGACACTGCAACGATATGCTCAACCGTAATACTATTCTAAAATAAATTAGTATAATTATAACATACCTTTTCAAAAAAAGAAAGAGTTTTTACTATTTTTTCTTTACTTTTTATAAAAAAGGCTTTATAATATATTATGACGATAAAATAAGGAGATTAATCTATGGTATTTTTAGAAAATCTGAGAACTGAGCTTGAAAGCTACAGACCCAAGATCAAAGAGCTATACGAAGTATTTGACATTGAAAACAGCAGGGAGCGTATTCTTGAGCTTCAGGAAAAAGCGGCTGAACCCGGCTTCTGGGACGACCTTGAGAAATCGCAGAGGGTGCTTCAGGAAACAAGAAACCTGGAAAGCAATATAGAAAAATACTCAAAAATCAAAAGCTCCTTTGAGGACATTGAAGTAATGCTCGATATGGCGGCGGAAGAAAACGACGAAAGTATGACCGAAGAGATACAAAGCGAAATAGAAGCCCTTGCCAAATCAGTTGACGAACTTACGCTGGCTTCACTTCTTACAGGTGAATATGACAAATGCAATGCGATAATCAATTTTCACGCCGGGGCAGGCGGAACCGAAGCACAGGACTGGTGCGAAATGCTTTTCAGAATGTATAACCGCTGGGGCGATGCTCACGGCTTTAAGGTCAAAACTCTTGACTATCTTGAGGGCGGCGACGCGGGAATGAAAAGCGCTTCGATAATAATTGAGGGCGAAAACGCATACGGCTATTTAAAAAGCGAGTCAGGTATACACCGTCTTGTACGTATATCTCCTTTTGACAGCTCGGGAAGCAGGCATACCTCCTTTGCGGCTATAGACGTAATGCCTGAAATTGACGATTCGATTGAAGTGGAAATAAGACCTGAGGATATTGAAATGCAGGTTTACCGTTCCAGTGGAGCAGGAGGTCAGCATATCAACAAGACCTCGTCGGCAGTAAGACTTATTCATAAGCCTACAGGAATAGTCTGCGCTTGTCAGACTCAGCGTTCTCAGTTTCAGAACAGGGATTACGCAATGAAAATGCTGAAATCAAAGCTTATAGAAATAAAAGAGCGTGAAAACCTTGAAAGAATTGAAGATATAAAAGGCGTTCAGAAGGAAATCGCCTGGGGAGCGCAGATACGCTCTTATGTTTTCATGCCGTATACTCTTGTAAAGGATCACAGAACAGGCTTTGAGACCTCGAACGTAAACGCCGTTATGGACGGAGATCTTGACGGATTTATAAACGCATATCTTAAATCACTTTCCCTAGGCAGTCTTAACGATGAAGACAAAAAAATATAGCATAGAAACAGCGGATAAGGGTCGAGATCCTTATCCGCATATTTTATGCTTTTATTTCACATATACTAAAGCCTTTAACAGCTTTAAGAAACTCCTTCTCTTCCAAAGGCTTGGAAAAATAGTTGCCCTGAATAAAATCGCAGTTCATATCCAGCAGCATTCTTACCTGCTCCGATGTTTCAGCGCCCTCGGCGACTATCTTCATATTAAGCTTTTTTATCATAGCTATCGTACTTTCGATAGCTATCCTCGCTTTTTCATTTTCAAGAGATTTCCAGACTATCTCCTTTTCAAGCTTTATAAATCTGAAGGGAAGATTAAGAAGATAGCTCATATTTGAATATCCTGTCCCGTAATCGTCAAGCGCAAGCTTTATTCCGATCTCAGAAAGCTGTTTTATATTCTGCTCCATGATATGCGGAGTATACGCCGCCGAGGTTTCTGTAATTTCCAGACAGATCTGAGACGGGTCTATCTTATATTTGTCCATTATATTGACAAAGCTTTCAACTAATCCTGACTGCATACACTGAACCACCGACAGATTTACCTGAACATACTCTATCCCAAGAGCTGTTGCGCTTCCCTTTCTCATAAAACGGCAGGCTTCCTCGAAAACGAACTTTCCTATCTTCATAATGCTTCCGTTCTGTTCGGCAATAGGTATAAATTCATCTGGAGGAATATTTCCCAGCTGTTTATCAAAAAGACGTATCAAAGCCTCACATGAAACTATCCTGTTTTCCTCGGAATCAAAAATAGGCTGATAATTTACTCTGAAGCTTTTCTCTGAAAGCGCCCTTTCGATCGCTCTTTCAACATCGATCCTGCGTTTTTTATCATAAAGATTTATATCTGCGGTATGCAGAAGCTTGCTTGTAATAAACGCCGACTGCTTGAACTGCTCTATATAATCCATGACCGTTTCGACGTCAGCTGCGTCCGCAGGACAGTCAATACGCAGAAACAGCGCTGATATCATTGTATCTACAGCGCCTATCTTCCAGTTTGAACTGAGTCTTGCGTCGATCTCCCTGTAGATCCTGCCGACCTTGTTATGATCCTTGGAAAATGTAAGCGCAAAGCATTCGTCCTCAAGATAATATCCGTCGCCGAGATTGACAAAAGAATAAAGATATTCCGAAAAGCTCCGCAGAAGATTATTTGAAAAACGTCCGCCGAATGTCTTTATAAGCAAGGTAAAATCAGGTATTCTGATAAGCAGAACCGAAAATTTATTTTCCGCAGAAAAATTTATCATGCAGTTATTTGCAAACGTACTTCTGTTAAGCATTTTAGTTACTGAATCTATCATATCGTCCTGATTCTGAAGCATAAACATAACCAGCATTATACACAGCGCCCCTCCGAAGCATTCAACAAGAAGCTCGGGATTGAACATCTGAACAACTACGGCAGCGCAGGTCATTCCTATAAATCCAGTTATGGAAATAACGACCTGAGTAGAGATCATGCGTCTGTTTCTCAGAGTATAAACAACGCCGAAAACAAGATAATAAACCGAAACAGCATAGCAGACAGGCTGTAAAGGCCCTCTTGTATAAACTCCGTCGGCGTCTAGGTAAATTATCCACTCAGTAAGCGGTGACGTTATGATCAGCAGCAGGTCAACACAGATAGGTATATAAAGCGCAGCCTTGAAGCCCTTTGAGATAGACGTAAAATTATCCGTTAGAAACAGCACATACATCATAAATACAAAAGTAATCAGATTATGCGTAAAATAATAAGCAATATGACAGAAGATCTTTGTGCCGCGCCCTACCGTTTCAACTGTTGTAAACACCGAAAGCAGATCAAAAAAGCAGGATACCGCCGCTGTTCCCAGTAAAAGACCGAATATCTTGTTTCTTCGGCACGGTATTCTCTTTCTGAAATAAAATATAACGGCAGTTACGATATAAATTACCAGTGCAGCTATATCATAATGTACTATATAATTCAAAATGCCGCCTTCCTTTCAGTAAGCTTAGGCGAAACATTTCAGTAAATCGTTTTCGTTCATTTATTTCGCCATGCTTTTTTCTATATTAAATTAATTATATCACTTGAAATTATTTTCGACAATAGACTTCACAGTTTATTATAACTTTTTTGCTTTCTTGCATAATATAAACGTCTGAAATATATAAGATATATCAAAATGCTCCGAGTTTGCTGATCCTGACGACATGGGATTGTTAACTTTTTGAAAATTATATTACGAAACTCTCCGAAAATTTGATTGATTTTAAGTAACAAAATAAAAAAACGCCGTTCCAAACTGAAAGAACGGCGTTGATTTTATACAAGATCAATGATATTTTTTATATCCCGGATGTTTTCCGGTTACTCCGTATTTTGGACGCATTGAAATAAGCCTGTCGATATTTTCCTTTGAAATATCAACTGCTCCTCCTAAGATCCTGGCATTGAGAGAGATCTGTGCCTGAAGCTCAAGAGTTTCCATTCTGTAATACGCAGTAATAAGGTCCGCTCCTACAGTCAGCGCACCGTGATTTTCAAGCAGCATAACGTCATGCTCCTGAAGATACGGAGTTATAGCGTCGGGAACTTCATATGTAGACGGAGTACCATACGGAGTAACAGGAACCGAACCTACGGCAATTACCGTTTCGATCATGCAGTAATCGTCAAGCGGCACATGAGCGCAGGCAAAGCCGGTCGCAGCCGGAGGATGAGCGTGAACAACGGCTCCGACATCGGGGCGCTGCTCATAGCATCTCAGGTGCATTTTTACTTCTGATGAAGGCTTCCAGCCCTCCTTGGCTTCGATTATATTGAAATCTCCGTCGATAAGTCCTATCTTATCAGCCGTAATATAAGCCTTGCTTACTCCCGTCTGAGTGGCGAGAAACCTGTTTTCTCCCACCTTCACAGTAACGTTTCCGTCGTTTGCGGCTACCCAGCCCTTCTGCCACATTTTATGGCATATCTCAACCATCTGCTCTTTAATTTCCTCGTACATAAATTCTAGTCCTTTCAAAATAATGTTTAATTATGAGTTTGCTTATCTGCATTCAATAACAAATATTCATTTCTCAGCAGTGCAAAAACATACATATTATCAAATATTTCCTTATTTTCTTTTCTCGGAAGCAGTTCTGCGAATTCTGCCTCTTTCCTCATTTTCAATCGTTCAGCCAATTTAACTGATCTTAAATTTCGTGCATTGATTTCCGCAAAAATACGGCGTGACTTTAAATTTACAAAAGCATGATCAAGCATACCTTTTACGCTCTCATACGCATACCCTTTGCCCTGATATTCGGCGTTGAAAGTGTAACCCAATTCGCAGTTGCCACCGCTTCGCTCGGAAAAATATATCTTGCCGATAACTTTATTTTCCAAAACCACAGCAAAAAACTCATTACTTAGGGAAAATTTGACCGCTTCCTGAACGCACGCTTCTTCCGTAAAAGTTTCGTACGGTTCAAAGTATGTAACCTCTTTGTCTGTAAGTATTTCTGCTAAGTCCTTAAAATCTTCCGGTCTGAACATTCTGATAGATAACCGCTCTGTGGTAAATATATTAGACATGCAAAACCTCCTCAGAATCAGACTACTCCTTTTTGCAGCATTAAATTAGCGTATACCGCCTTTTCACCCGTCGCAACGATAGCGTAGGCAGTCTTTGCCTCTTCATAGAACCTAAAGCGCTCGATTTCGCCGATCGCGTCAGAACCTCTTTCGTCATGCTTTGCAACTATAGCCTTGTACTCCTCCCAGATCGGAGTTTTTGTGTTGTCGCCGGGCATGACCTGCATAAGGTTTACCGGCTTTTCAACGTATGTGTCCAGCGGAAACAACTGCAATATAGCGTCCAGAAGTTCGGGAACACCGTGACCGTCACAGCGGATGACCTTTGCGTTTCTTCCCATGCTTTCGGCGGGGAAGTTGCCGTCCGCAATAATAATTCTATCCGAATGTCCCATCTCGCAAAGCACCTTTAAAAGCTCGGGAGAAAGAATTACAGGTATATTTTTCAGCATTGTATTCATTCCTTTCGTATCTTTAGTGAAAATACGGGCAGATGTTGCCGCCCATATTTCAACAACACAAACTATTTGATATGATCGATAAAATCATTCTTTACTAATTCGTAATCAACGTATGTTTGCGGATTCCCCAGCTGGTCATTCCACGAATTATAGTTTACTCTCAGCCTTTTGAAACCAAACAGTTCATAAACGTGCTGAGTTCTCGTATTGTTCAGATTTGTATTAAGAATGATTTTCTCATATCCGTGATCATTAAACAGCGAATTTATCAGCATACACAGAACGATTCTTCCAATTCCTTTTTCCTGTTTGGTATGATCGCATCTTTTTATACCGATCTCGACAATGTTGTTACCCTCATTATAGTAATTGCATTCGCCTATGGGAATACCGTTCAGCTAAATAATATGTCTGGGTGTTGTATTGTCGCTGTCATTTGAAATTTATGCGGCAGCCTTGTCTGCACTTGTACCAATACCAAGCGGAAATCCGGCGTGCGCCATGACCCTACCGTCGTTCCACCAACCTGCAAGGATTTTTGCGTCACAAATTTCTGCGTTTCTGATTACGAGATTATTGTGTTTTTAATACATATAGATACTCCTGTTTTCTGCGGAGGACTGTTATTTATCAACCCACCTGTGTTTTGTGTGAATGTTGATAAATGTTTTTTTCATATAATATCACCCTTTTGTATGGTCCTTTTTATTTTACTATTTTAAGAAATCTCTCATAAGCCCTGTCCCAATCTTCTGAGTTTTCTCCCTCAAAAAGGAAAATATCCTCGGAGTTTCTTATGATTTTCCTTGCCTCGCCAATATCTTCAATGTCACCGCTTGCAATAAGTTGAACGGCAATATTTCCAAGAGCGGTAGCCTCCACAGGTCCGCCGGAAACTTTTATTTTACAGGCGCTTGCCGTAAGCTTTGACAAAAATCTGTCCTTTGTGCCGCCGCCGAACATATAAAGCGTTTCAAACTTTCTGCCGGTACATTCTTCAAGCTGCCCGATCGCCGAGCGATATTTGAGCGCAAGACTTTCGTAAATACAGCGCATAATTTCGCCAACGCTTTCGGGAATCGCCTGCCCCGTGAGCCTACAGTATTCTTTAATACGCCTGGGAATATTTCCGGCAGGAGTAAATTCCGGCGCATCAGGATCGATAAAGCACTTAAACGGCTCGGCTTTCTTCGCTAAGTTTTCAAGCTCCATAAAGGAGTACTCCTTGCCTTCTCTTGCCCATTGGCGGCGGCTTTCCTGAATAAGCCACAAGCCGATAATATTTTTAAGAAACGACGTTTTGCCCTCGCAGCCAAGCTCATTGGTTACGTTGAGGCGGTTGGAGTTTTCATCAATAATAGGTTCGTCAAGCTCAGTTCCGAGCAGACTCCATGTTCCGCATGAGAGAAAAGCGAAATCCTTTTCAGCGGCAGGACAGGCGGCGAGCGCAGACTGAGTATCATGACCGCAGACTGCAATTATCTTAACGGGCTTTATGTCAAGCTCTTCACATATCTCATCTGAAAGCGTTCCGACACAAACACCGCTATTGACGATCTCAGGCATGAGCGATCTTTTTATTCCCAAAGCAGACAAAACATCATCTGACCAGCATTTGTTTTTCTGGTCGAAAAGCTGAGTTGTCGAAGCTATCGACTGCTCGGCGTGAATTTTACCGCTGAGAAAATAAGCAAACAGGTCAGGCATAAGCAAAAGCTTATCCGCACGCTCAAGCAGCTCCGGACGGTTTTTTACAAGGCTCAGCAGCTGAAACGCTGTATTGATTTCCATAAACTGATTACCTGTTATGTCGTAGAACCTATCCTTGTCGATAAGCTTGAAGCTTTCCTCCATCATTCCCGCCGTTCGTGAATCCCGGTAATGAATAGGATTCTCCAGCAGTCTGCCGTCTTTATCCAAAAGCCCGAAATCAACGCCCCAGGTATCTATTGCAACACTTTCCACCTCATACGGCTTAGCCTTTATAAGGCTCTGCTTAATTTCGTGAAAAAGCCTCAGCACATCCCAGTACATGGTTTTGCCCAGAATAACGGGGTCGTTTGAAAATCGGTGAATCTCTTCAAGAGTGATTTTTTCACCGTCGAACGTGCCGACAATGGCACGACCGCTCGAAGCGCCGAAATCTATCGCCAGTACTTTTTTATACAATTTATCATCTCCGATCGGGTGTTAACAATATATCAGCCTCTGTACACTTTTTTGTACTCATATTCTTTATCCTGAGAAATTATCTGATATTTCTGTACATCGGACCATATGCCGCACACGCTCTGAAATCCTGACCTTCCCTGTCCATGCCAAAAGCGTTCCATGCCGCCGGACGGAAGATCTTGTCCTCCGGAACATTATGCATACATACTGGTATTCTCAGCATTGAAGCAAGAGTGATAAGGTCTGCGCCGATATGTCCGTAGCTGATTGCGCCGTGGTTAGCGCCCCAGTTGTTCATTACGTCGTATGCGGTCTTGAACGCACCCTCGCCCGTAGTTCTGGGTGCGAACCAGGTACAGGGCCATGTATAGTCGGTTCTTTTCCAGAGCTTGTCGGTTACCTCGTCAGGCAGATGAACCGTATAGCCCTCGCAGATCTGCAGAACAGGTCCGAGACCCTTTACAAGATTAAGCCTTATCATTGTAGCAGGCATTTCGGCTTCCGTTACAAAGCGTGAGGAATATCCGCCGCCTCTGAAATATCCGCAGTCTGCATAGTTCCAGGTGGTAGCCTTCATGATGTTATCAATGTCGTTGTCGGTTATGTCGTACCAAGGCTTCATAACGTTGTTTCCATTTTCATCAACAGCCTGACCGTTTGCGTCAAGACAAGCCGCACCTGAATTGATAAGATGGATAAATCCGCCTGCGTCCTTTGCTACTCCCTCAAGCTCATAACCTGTCGCTTTCTTGACAGCTTCAGGCGACCAGTATGTACGAACATCTGCAAAAATCTGGGCGCGGTTTGTCAGAAGCTTCATAAAGAGCATACCAAGTCCGTTTAGAACATCGTTTTCCGTAGCAAGAATATAAGGCTCTCTTGCGCCGTTCCAGTCGAACGAGGTGTTCAGCATTGCCTCGGGGAAATCGCAGTTAGGATAAAAATCAGTCCACTGACGCTGACCCTGGAAGCCTGCGGCAATAGCGTTGTGACCAACAGCTTCTTCCTCACAGCCCTTAGGAAGCTTATCGTTGCCGTTCATCAAATCCTTGATAATACACATCATCTTAACTACAAATTCCCAGTCTGCGTCCTTCTGCTCTCTTGTTTTCTGGATCTCCTCTGGATTCTTGTCAAAGCCCTCTATGCATTTTTCCTTAGTCCATACAAGAGCCTTTTGGAACTCTTCCTCGTCGTAAATACCCTCGGTCATTCGTCTGATAACTTCAACCTCGTCCACCGATTCAACTCTCATTCCGAGATATTCCTCAATAAACGCCGGGTCGATGATAGAGCCGCCGATTCCCATTGTAACAGAACCGATCTGAAGGTATGATTTTCCTCTCATAGTAGCGCAGGCAACAGCCGCACGGCCGAAGCGGAGCAGCTTTTCCTTAACGTCTGCCGGAATTGTAGTATCGTCAGCCTCCTGAACGTCATGACCGTAAATTCCGAATGCCGGAAGTCCTTTCTGAGCGTGAGTAGCAAGCACAGATGCAAGATAAACCGCACCGGGACGCTCAGTTCCGTTGAAGCCCCAAACTCCCTTTATCGTCATAGGATCCATATCCATAGTTTCAGCGCCGTAGCACCAGCATGGAGTAACCGTCAGAGTTATGTCAACTCCGGCTTTCTTGAATTTATCGGCACAGGCGGCGGCTTCCGCAACTCTGCCTATAGTTGTATCGGCTATGATTACCTTTACAGGCTCGCCGTTTGAATACTTAATATTATCCTCAAACAGCTTTGCCGCCGATCTAGCCATATTCATTGTCTGCTCTTCCAAAGAACCCCTTACGTTAAGAACCCCCCGTCTTCCGTCAATAGTCGGACGGATTCCTATAACCGGGTAATCTCCGATAAGTCTTGATTTTGCCATAATAAAACCTCCTGAAAATTTCTGATTTACAATGTATTTCCGCCGCCCTAAAGCGGTAACGTTTACATTTCTATATAATTATATCACAAATCCGGCATTTTGTCTTGCAAATTTATTTGTGGGAAAGGTAAAATTTTCAGCATTATTTTTGTGCAGAATCAATAACCGTCATACTGAAACATACCTATTTTTATTTACACAAAGAAACAAACCGCGCTTCACAGACAGCAAAGCGCGGTAAAAAACTCATCTGTAAAAATCATGCTGCTGAAAGAAATCAGATCTGTCCTGTTCTTCCGGCTTATAAGCGTCAATATTTCCGTCAAGAATATCTTCAAAACCTGTTGAAATACACTGATCCTTATCCATTCTTTTAAGATATTCAGACATCTGCTCTCTTGAAAGCGAGCTTTCAGCAACCATTTTTTTATGCTCTCCGTTAAACGGAAACGACGGCAACTCTCTCATTTCATTTATAGTTCTTATCAGTTTTATATCTGCTAACTCCGCCAGATAAATATACGCCAGCATACAAGCCATTAAAATCGACAAGTCCAAACCGCTGAGTTTAAATACCATAAATAGAACCATATAAACTCCGGCAAAGCAAATTATATTTATTTTCTGTATGCGTATATCGTCAATAAGCAGCACAATTCCGTGAATAAACAGCGCAATATAAAAAAGAATACCTAACCCAAATGAAGAAACGTTTCTGAAAAGAAATAATTCAGCCGCTAAATAGTTCACCCATCCTGAAAAACCGTATACTAAAACGCAGACAGCAAGCAGCAGCATAGGTACGGCTGACAGAAACTTCTGCTGCTTTACTTTTCTGCGGTATATTTTTCTCAGTTCATGATCGGGCAAAATAAGAAAATCGTTCTTTGAATACATTGCTTTACTCCTGCTTGTCAGTTGTTCTTAGGATACCGACCTACCGTTTCACTTGACATATTTTCAGACCATAGAACATAATCAAGCTTTCCGTCCGTAATAAAAACCGTAAAATAAGTTTCATTCAGCTCCTCCGGCAGACCTTTCTTTATCTCATTGACAAAATCGTCGTTCTCAGTGCTTATGTAGTTCATATACTTAAATTCATATTTTCCGTCCAGAGCAGTACATGCCTTCTCCGCCGCCTCGTAGACAGCCGCTGCATTACTGTCCGCTTTATCGGACTTATCATCGGCTATTATCCCTGCGAGATACGCCTGGCTTTTCGTTCCGGCATACGCTATTTTCCACTCATGCTCGGGAGTTTCTATTACTATTGCATACCCGTCATAGAAAGCTTCCTTCCCCCGATTTTTATAGCTTACCGTCCCTATAAGCTCGACTGCGGTAATATATTCGTCCTTGATATTAACGCTTTCTAGTATTTTTGACTGCTCTCTGTCGGCGGTAAACGAAACGTCTGAAAGCATATTTTCCTCATGCTCGTCGTATCCGTGATCATGCCCCTGATTCTCAACAGTATCCTTGTACTGCTCCTGCATCTCAGAGGTCATAAGCTTTAGCATTGACTCGTCAAATTCAAAATTCGCATACTTCATATACTGACCCAAAACGTATTCGGCATTCTCGATAGGATCGTCGGAAACCGAATTACCTGTGCTTTCATCAGTCGCTTCGGAAACGTATCCGTTAACCGAATCGGTATCGGGCGATTTTCCGTCCGAAACTCCGCCGCTGTTTTTTTGATTGCAGCCGGCAGCCGATAAGCATAGGATAACGGCAGCCAATATTGCAGAAATCTTTTTCATAAGCAGATCCTTTCGCTGTTTATCGTCTTCTTTCTTTTGTATAAAATCCAATCTGTCATAGGGTAAGCCAGCTTGATCCTATGATCCAAGTATATCGTCAAGAACCGCGTTTATATCGGAGTATGAATATCCTTGACGTGCCAGTGCGTTTTTAACCTTTTTTACGCCGTCCTCGTCCTCAAGCTTTCTAAGGTATTTTTTCTCAATAAGCTCCGCCAGACGCTCATGTACCGTATCCTCGTATCCGCTCAGGACTTCATCTATAAGCTCCTTTGAAAGCCCTTTAAGCCGCATCTCCTGAACTGCACGGAAATAGCCGAACTTTTTTACCTCCATGTATTTCCTTGCAAGGCTCTCGGCGTACCTCCTGTCATTGATAAAACCAAGCTCTGCAAGCTTATCGCATACGTCGTAGCAGATCTGTTCGCCGTAATTATTAAGCAGCTTTTTATAAAGCTCGCTGTAGGAATAATCCCTGTAATCAAGAAGATACATTGCCCGTTCCCTCGCGCGGCGGAATTCGTTTGAATAAACGATCTCATCCCATACATCCTCAGAAACCTCCATGCCGCCGCGGAGATTATATTTTGAAATTATTTCAGAATTAAGGAAGGCAGGCTCAGAGTTCTCAATATCTACACGGTAGGTGCTTCCCTTATATTTTTCAGCAGAAATTATTTTAAGCATTTATCAGTCGCCAAGCTCGCTTATATCCACCGGAGCAAACTCCTCGAAATCGTCCTCCGCCGAAACGGTAAGATCGGGCATTACAGGCTCTTCCTTTTTGACAGGCTTAGCCGCTGCCGCAGACTTTTCCTCAAGCTTCGCCGCCTTCTTATTTTTCTTTGAAGCCATAACTACTTCAACTTCGCTGCTCTTGATCTTATCCTCTATCTCAGCCATAATTTCAGGATTGGCGTCAAGGAAATCCTTGGCGTTATCGCGGCCCTGTCCCAGCTTCATATCATTATAGCTATACCATGCGCCGCCTTTTTTGACGATATTCATTTCAGCAGCAAGGTCAAGCACCTCTCCTGTCCTTGAAATTCCCTTTCCGTACATAATATCAAATTCGCATTCCTTGAACGGAGGAGCGACCTTGTTCTTTACGACCTTGCACTTGGTACGGTTTCCTATTACCTCTGCGCCGTTCTTTATCTGCTCCCCTCTTCTTACCTCGATCCTTACCGAAGCATAGAATTTCAAAGCGCGTCCGCCAGGAGTAGTTTCGGGATTACCGTATATAACGCCTATCTTTTCACGAACCTGATTGATAAAGATCGCACAGCAGTTTGATTTTGCAATTACAGAGGTAAGCTTTCTCATTGCCTGCGACATAAGCCTTGCAAGCTGTCCTACATGAGTATCGCCCATTTCCCCGTCTATTTCCGCCTTTGTTACCATTGCCGCAACTGAGTCTATAACTATACAGTCGATAGCTCCCGATCTTGCAAGAGCCTCGGCTATCTCAAGAGCCTGCTCGCCGCTGTCAGGCTGAGAAACCAGCATACTGTCAATATCCACTCCCAGCTTTTCTGCATAAACAGGGTCCAGAGCGTGTTCAACGTCTATAAAAGCAACCTCTCCGCCGGCTCGCTGAGCCTGAGCAATACAATGCAGAGCTACGGTAGTTTTACCGGACGATTCAGGTCCGTATATCTCAACGATCCTGCCTCTCGGTATTCCCCCTATTCCTAGAGCCATATCAAGAGTCATAGAGCCGGTAGGTATAGCCTCAACGTCCAGCGCTTTTGAATCACCCAGCTTCATTATTGCTCCCGCTCCGAACTGCTTTTCTATGTATGCAATAGCGGTATCCAACGCTTTCTGCTTTTCTTCCTTGTCAACGATCTTTACAACGGTCTTTACTTCCTTTTTCTTCTTGTCGATAGCCATATTAAAAGCCTCCTATGTTTAATGGGATTTTCCTCTTCATATATATTATAGCATACTTTTTCAGTTTAACAGTATCTTTTATCGGACAGTTACAGAAAACCCCCGATTTTATGTACAAAATTATGTACTGTTTATCAGTTCCGCCAGTATTCGCCTACAGTCGCCCTGTAAATTCCGCACATATCCTTTTTTGCCCTGACATTTTTAAAGCCGTGACGGATCATAATATCCATAACGTCGTTTTCCTGACCGATACCGATCTCAAATATCATCATTCCGCTCGGCTTTATTCTGCTTTTCCACAAACGGGTTATGCTCCTGTAAAAATCGAGTCCGTCCTCACCGCCATATAGAGCGCTTTTCGGCTCAAAGCCAACTTCTCTCTGAAGCTTCTTCATATCCTCTGAGGTAAGATAAGGCGGATTGCAGATTATCAGATCGGCATCGGGAGCTTCGCTGACAACGCTGCTGTCAAGAACATCGCCCTGAATTATTTCAGCAGCTGAATTATTAAGAGTCTTATTCGCTTTAAGATATTTCAGCGCCTCATAAGATTTCTCGATACACAATACCCTTTCACAGCTAAGGCTTTTTTCAAGTGCGATTCCGATACAGCCTGAACCTGAGCATAGGTCTATAACGGTTAACCCCGATTTTCCCCTGTATTTTTCAGCCGCATGATCTACCAGCGTTTCGGTATCCTGCCTTGGGATAAGAACACCCTTTCCTACCTTGAACGGCAGGCCGTAAAATTCCCATTCACCCAGAATATACTGAAGAGGTTCGCCTTTTTTCCTCCTGCCGGCAAGCTCAAGATACCCCGCCGCAGTTTTGCCGCTTACGCTGCACTCAAGCATTTTCAAAAAAGACGCACAGCGGCAGTCCGTTTTCAAAGCTGCACCCAGAAGCTCTCTGGCTTCAAATTCCGCATTATCTATCCCAGCGTTTCTAAGCTCGCCGCTGACTATTTCCATCAGACTCTTATATGTACTCATTTTATTTCAGTTTCAGTATCCGTTTCAGACGCCTGCCTGTGAAGCTTTTCCTCGTCCTCTGGTATTACGGCTTTCAATGCCGCTACAGCACACTCAATTTCCTTTTCGTCAGGCTCTCTTGTCGTGATCCTCTGTATCCAAAGACCGGGAGCGGAAAGTATTTTTGTTGCCGGGTTATCGTATTTTCCGGCAATCCTTATAAGCTCGTAGGCTATTCCCATAACAAGCGGAAGCAGTGCAAGCTTGCAGAGCATTCTCAGCGCTACATTTTCCCAGGTAAGCCTGAAAACCGTATTTACAAATATACTTATGAACAATACAAGAAAAATAAAGCTTGTACCGCACCTTGGGTGAAAGCGGGAATACTTTCTGACATTTTCAGGAGTAAGCTCTGCACCGTGCTCGAAGCAGGCGATAGTCTTATGCTCCGCACCGTGGTACTCGTAGGTTCTGCGTATATCCTTCATAAGCGCGGTCAAAGCCGTATAGCCTACAAATATTCCGATTTTAAGAAGCCCCTCTATAATATTTTTCACTATTACCGGCATAGGAACAAAATGCTCTATCCCCTTTGATACCCATGAGGGCAGCATCATAAACAGAAAAACCGCCGCCAGAACCCCGATCACCATGGATATTACCGATATGACCGGCATAAGCTTATCGCCGACCTTTTCGTCCAGCCATTTTTCAAACCTAGTCGGTTCTTCTTCCTCTTCATATTCCATCTGCTTATTTGCAGATCTGGTAAGGCATTTATAGCCGTCTATCATTGAGATAACAAAATTGAATACTCCCCTTACTAAAGGGCATTTCCTGTACCACGGAACATTTTTTCCGCCTTTTATATTCCAGACCTCGAGATCTATCTCTCCTGTCGGCAGACGGTTAGCCATAGCCGCCTTATCGATCCCGCGCATCATTACGCCCTCGATAACCGCCTGACCTCCTATTTTGGATTTAAACTTTTCCGTTCCCGAAGCTTCCTTACTCTCGCTCATTTATATGATAATACCAGCACAAAGCCGGCATATCCTCCTTCCGATAGTATAATTATTTACTTATCAAGCTTTTCTCCTTCGCTGAGCGTATTATCTGTTGATATAAGCTCTACGTTTACCGTCGATTGATTGTCCGGCTTTTTCTTCTGCTCGATACATGGCAGAGTTATCATTACTGTTGTTCCTACGCCCTGCTCGCTGTTTATTTCAAGAGTTCCGCCGTGCCTCTGGATAATTTCATCGGCTACTGCAAGGCCTATTCCCGAGCCTCTTCTCGTATGATTTGCCTTAAAGAACTTAGTCTTTATTTTCGGCAGATCTTCCTTTGAAATTCCCATTCCGGTATCCGATACCGAAATACAGATCTCGTTATTTTCCTCATACGCCTCAACCGATACCGTATCTCCCTTATCGGAATATTTTATCGCATTGTCAACAATATTGATAAATACCTGACGAAGCCTGTTCTTATCTCCGTATACAAACGGAAGCATTTCAGGCTCATAGTAATTCAAAGTTATGCCCAGCGCTCTTGCTCTCTCCTGATAAATAAGCACCGTTTCACCAAGCTCTGCAAGAATATCTATCGTGTCCTTATTAAGAGAAAGCCTGTTGTCCTGTATTCTTGAAAAATCAAGCAGCTCCTCTACCATCTGGGAAAGACGTTCGGTTTCGGAGGTTATTACTCTCATTCCCTTTTTAAAGGTCTCGGCGTCGTCAATAGTCGTCATTGTTTCGCTCCAGCCCTTTATTGCCGTAAGCGGCGTTCTGAGCTCATGAGAAACAGAGGAGATAAACTCATTTTTCATTGCCTCGGTATTTGAAAGCTCCTCCGCCATATAGTTGATGGAATCGCACAGCTCTCCCAGCTCGTCATCTGAGGTTTTTTCAATTCTTTCGGAAAAATCCCCCTTGGCAAACTTTCTTGCTATCTGACCTATCTGTATAACAGGATAAACGATAGATTTTATAAAGAACATTCCCGAGAAAAACATAAGCAGTATAATACTTGCCACTACAAGAGTTATCAGCAGGAAAATAATAAAAAGCTGATGATCTACGCCCTTCATTGAGGAGATCATTCTAAGGGCTTCGTATTCACAGCCCCTCGGAGAAATAACTGCGGTGACCGCTATGACCTTTTCGCCGGTAGGAAGCCTGAATATCTGCGACGCTACTCCTGTGGATTCCTTTTTTGCCGTTTCATAATCGGAAAGATCGGTTTCCTGTGCCGGAGAAAACCCCGAAGAGGTTATATCTATGCTTCCGTCGGTCTTTATAGCCATAAGCTCTATCTTATCCTTGTCCTCGTAGCTTTCGACTACCGAACGTATTTCAGAATTATAATTTACCGAAGCGTCGTCGCTGTTCTTCATAACGGCTCCGGTAACAACATTCATCTTTGAGGTTACATACTGTCTTGCGGAGCTGTAGTAGTAATTTCTTACAACCAGAACAAGAAGCACCTCGACTATAAGCAGTATCACGATAACAACGCCCAGACTGTTTCTGATCCAGTGCTGAGTAATGCTGTGTCTGCCGTATTTGCTCTTATTTTTATTTATGCCCACCGGCAAGCCCCTTTCAAAGCTAATAAACCGCCGCTGTAAGGCGCAGTATTAAAAATCAGGTCGAAGCCCATTTATAGCCAAAGCCCCAGATAGTAAGAATATATTTAGGACTTGACGGCTCATCTTCTATTTTCATTCTTATACGTCTTATATTTACGTCAACAATCTTATCGTCGCCGTAGTAGCTTTCGCCCCAGATATGATTGAGTATACTGGTTCTGTCCAGAGCCGTATTCTGATTCTTAAAGAAGTACTCCATTATCTGATACTCGACCTGAGTCAGATCTATCTGCTCTCCGTTCTTATAAACAGTGCGGCTTTTTAAGTTGAGCGTAAACGGACCTGAAACCAGGGTGGAAGCCGCCTCCGGCTTTGCATGGGACATATTTACTCTTCTGCAAACCGCATCAACTCTTGCAATAAGCTCGGAAATCGAAAACGGCTTGGTAATATAGTCGTCAGCACCTATCATAAGAGATGAGATCTTATCCATTTCCTGAGATTTCGCCGAAAGCATGATAATACCCATTGTATCAGAACGCTCTCGGAATCTCTTGCAAACCTGCATTCCGTCTATCCCCGGCATCATAATATCAAGCAGCGCAATATCAATTCCGCCGTCATTCTCTTCAAAGACCCTTATTGCGTCCTCGCCGCAGTTAACGTCAATTACGTCGTAGCCGCTTCTTTTAAGATTTATTACCACAAATTCGCGGATCGAATCCTCGTCCTCACAGACCAAAACCTTTTTCATATCAAAACCTCCCTGTAAATGCTTTTAAGCTATTCAACGGTATAAAAATTATTCTGAACCTCATCTATCGTAAGTATCAGCTGTTCCCGCTTATTAGTCGGCAGCTTTACAAGATATTCGAGCTGACCCTTGCTTCGTATAAGCTCGTACCCCTCATAAAGATAGTCCTCGCTTTCCTGCTTTGAAGCTACGGCTATTCTCATAAGCTCGGTCATTTCCGAATTAATATCCCCCTGATACTTATAAAAAACCGTTTCACCTGTATCAGCGTCCTTTTTGACCGTTACCTTATCCGTCCAACGGCTGGGAAACATCATCGAGTATCCGTCGGAAATAGCATAGTAGCCTGAATATCTGGCTTCAAGATTATAGAAATCCTTATAAACGGACCAGGTCGTCATTAGCAGCTGCTCCTCAGCTACGGCGTTTTCATAGCCGAGCATCGGCTTTGAGGACGGTATCTCGATAATTCCGTCGTCGTCTATATCGGATGAATAGTATCCTGACGGACGAGTACACAGCGGAAGCAGCTTTTCGCTTCTCAGCTGCATAGGATTCTGAAGCGTAGAATACCTGAAATATACTATTTCAGTCTGAAGCTCCCCCGACGCATTAAGTCCGTCAATATAGATCGCCTGACGCCCGTCCGGAAGATAGCCTTTCTTTGAACTTACATAGGACGCAACGTTATCGCACATATCTATTCCGTCGCCCTTTGTTATCTCGCCGTCCTGAAGCTCCAGCAGCGCCGCCTTTGCGGTAACGATACCCGTATCTGTATTCGTGCTTCTCTGAATAGTAATTATTTCGTTAAAGCCGTCCGAATTTATATCAAAGGTTTCAAGTACGGAATATGTGTCTGTTCCTATTCTTGTAAAATCGCCTTTGTCATAGCTGTATATTTCAAGAGTTTTATCGTCTCCTGCAATATTCTGATAACCGACGAGGACGTCGATCTGATTGCCGTTTCCCATAGGAGTTATAATGACCTGATCTATTTCAGTCCCCGCTCCTGCGATCTCCTTTACAGAAACCCACTTTCCGTCGCTGTTTTTATCAAGGAGATTTACCCGAAGTCCGTCGTTTTCTCCTCCGGTTCCCGTATATTCATAGAAAACGAGAGCCTCGTCGCTGTCCTCGCCGTCTATATCAGCGATAACGTAAGCTGACCTGTTGGCGCCGTTTCGCGGATATTTAAGCGTTATGTTGTTTCCGACAGCAGAAATAAGCGCTTCGTGTATTTCACTCTGCTCCTCGGTAAGCTTAGGCGCAGTGAGAATATTATCAACATTGAAGTTAACAGGCGAACAGCCCGTCATTGCAAGCACAGCCGCCAGCGGCAGCGCCGCCCTTTTCAATCTCATTTCACCACTCCCGTTAAAACAAATAAAACGCCCGCTTATTTACAGCGTACATATATTTATATTATAACACAAAGCCGCATTCTTTTCAAGCTTAATCGGCAAATATTTTGCAGAAAAAAGCGCCGCTTTAAACGGCGCCTGAAAATCTTAAAATAAGCTGAGAAGCTGTTCTTTTTTATAATCGGAAATATTTCCGTAAATTTCTGCGGCTCCGGGGACTGCGGTATATTTGTTTTTGTAATCCACATATACCTGCTGCTTCAACAGAGCTTTATTTCCGTCCTTGTCTTTAAATTCAACAAAGTAGCTGAAGGTTTCGGTTCTGTTATCTTCATCAAAAACTCTCTGCGACGGAATACAGCTGAGTATTTCAGAGCCGTCCGCAGTTATTTCCTCCGCTCTTTCTTTAAATCCGTCTTTAAAATAATCATTGCTGCAAGGCTGCTCTTTTACAAGAATGTTTTCCGCCATAAATTGATCGAAGCTGCTGTCTGCGTCAGCCTTGCAGCTACAGATATAGGAAAGCGCCTGTACAAAGTCATTGGCAGCTTTATTGTTATGGTCATCGGTAGACGCCTCAATATCAAATACGCCGCCGCTGTTGTAACGGTAAAGAATTATACAAATATCGCCGAGGTTATCGCTTGTGAGCCATATCTGCGAAGCCAGATAAACTGCCTGATCGCTTTGTCCTTCGCCTAAGTTTTCATAACCAGATCCGGTATAATACACAGGCTGACATCTTATTTCAAATTTATGTCCTTTGATATATTTATTATACTGCGCCTCTAGGAGTTCTTTGTCATGAAACTTTTCATATACACAATTTTCACTGATCACATTACCTTTCAGAAATCCGTCGATATCTCCGTCAAGGAGCTGTCTGATCTTTTTCTCTGAATCATAATACCATTGTATTTTTTCAAAATTAGGTATTTTGTCCGATTTTACTATCTGCGAATATATCATAAGTCCCAGCGCTATTATTACAGCCGAAAGCACAGATATTACGGTTACCGATATTATTTTTGATCTTCTGGCTTTTTTGTTTATTTTCTTAAACGGTTTTATTTCATTATCCGTTTTGATCTTAAGCCTGGTATCAAGACCGGTCTTTGCTTCCTCAGCCATATTGCGGCAGTCATCGCAGTCCCTTAAATGCTCCTCAAGCTCATGCCTGGTCTCCTTTTCGCACAATCCGTCCGCATATAACGGAATAAGATCTCTTGCAACATTACAATTCATAGCCGTCCTCCTTAAGTAACTCGATAATTTTCTGCTTTGCTCTGAAAAAATTCACCCTAGCCCAGTTTTCAGATCTTTCAAACAATCCGCCGATATCCCGAAAGCTCAGCTCACCCATTACCCTGAGTGAAAAAATCTCCTTGTATGGCTCGTCCAGAGCGTGCATTGCCTTATGTATTCCAAGCGCCTGCTCCCTGTCCTCAAACATATCCTCAATATTAAAGCTGTCGCCGTAATATGAAAAATCGTCTGTTGAAATGTTTGAATTCTCCTTTTTCTTTGTAAAATTGATATACTCGTTTCTGGCAATAGTACAAAGCCAGGTTACGACCTTGCATCTGCCGTTAAATCTGTCAGAATACCTAACCGCCTTATAAAAAGTTTCCTGCATTATCTCTTCTGCAATTTCGGTATTGCCGCAGAGCTTCAGAACAAATCTGTAGACCGGCTGAGAATACAGCCGATATATCTCGTCAAAATCCTGCACGCTATTCCCCCCTTCACTTTATTAGACAGCCTTAATTGCATTTCGTTACAAAAAATGCCGTGAAAAAATCACGGCAATAAATTTATTCCTCATAATTTGATTGTATAGTAAGCCTATCCATAAATTCTTCAAGATTCATTTTTACGGAGATGTCTTTCTTGCTTACCGTTACTGTAACAGCCTCCGAGCCGTGAATATCGAACCAGTTATCCGAAAAGACGCAGTCGCCCTCCTCCAGATCAAGGCAGACGGACTTCGCAAAGCTTTCCGCTGAGAACCTCAGTATAAAATCCTGCTTATTTTCCCTAGCTGTAACGGATATATACGGCTTCTCAAAAGCAAACTCCTTAGGGCGAACAAAAAGAGCAGTGCCGCGGCTTATAACCTCTCCGTCCTTAATAAGGCTGTATTCAAGATATTTTTCACGCTTGTCCTGTCTGGTATCCAGTTGACCGCTCAGCTCGCATACGGCTGCATTTTCAGCGCAAAGCGCCGGAACTTTGATATCCCCGCCGCCCTCCAACAGAACTTCCGCCCTGCTGTTTCTAAGCCGCCAGCTTAATCGGCAGGAAAGCGTTTCAAGAGTTTCGTTTGAAACATTCAGCACAGGCTTCTGCGGATCGCTGCTGTCACATGAGATGAGCACAGGATCATAAAACCGCTTCGCATAATAATGCAGGCCCTTCCAGCGTCCGAAGTAATCAATACCTGACCAAGAGATAACCGGGTTTGAATCGTTTATCTGCCAGTAAGCCGAACCCATGCAGCGCCCTCTGGCACGGCGCATATGCTCAACGTTTGAACGTATGCAGTCTGCCTGAACGAGCTGAGAGGAGTATATAAGCCGCTCAAAGCTGTATGGATACCTGACCATCTGAGCCAGATAGTACATTATCTTCTCATTGCCCTGAGCACATTTCTGATGAGCCTCCATTACCGGCGACATAAGGTCGAAATCACCCTTATCCTTATCGGCAAAAGCCTTTACGGTTTTTAAGCAGGGCAGGGATTCAAAGCCGTATTCAGAGCAGAAGCGGTAATAATACTTTCTGAAATCCTCTATAGGCTTCAGATTATGCCATACGTCCCAGTAATGCATATCTCCCGCATGATTTGATGAGGAATTATTAAAGCCTCCGCCCGACGAAGGCGACGAGGGCCAGTAAAATATATCGGGTGAATATTCTTTTACAAGCGACGGTATTATCTCCTCAAACTGCCGCAGATAATCCGCCTTTGACTGAGGATCGTCGGGTATCCCCCAGCCCTCCCAAGCCGATTCTATCTCGTTGTTTCCGCACCACATTCCAAGAGAGCAATGATTTCTCAGACGGATAATATTATCCTTTACTTCTTCCCTTACCGTTTTTTCAAATTGCTCGGTCAGCAGATATGAAGAGCAGGCGAACATAAAATCCTGCCATACGATAAGGCCAAGCTCGTCGCAGCAGTCGTAGAAGTAATCATCGGGATAGTAACCTCCGCCCCATACCCTGATAAAATTGAAGTTTGCAGCAGCGCACTGCTCCAACAGTTTACGGGTACGTTTTTCTGTACACCTGGAAACGATCTGATCCTCTGGGATATAATTGCCGCCCATCGCAAAAATCTTCTTACCGTTAAGCTTAAAGCAGAATTCCTCTCCCCACTGATCCTTTTCCCTGCTTACCGTAAGAGTCCTCAGACCTATTTTTGTAATTCTTTCATCGACGGCTACTCCGTTTTTCATAAGCCTTAAAGCGCATTTGTAAAGCGGCTGATCTCCATAGCCGTTTGCCCACCAAAGCCTTGGCTTATCAATTATACAGCTTATCTCATGATACCCGCCGCCGTTAAGCTTGATCTCCTCACAGAACAAGGAACGGCCGCCGGGTGAATAAACCTCGAGAACCGCCGAACCGCAGCCGTAGTTCTCGCTGTGAACAAAACATTTCAGCCCGACCCGTCCGCCCTTATGCTCCTGTGAATAGCGAACGTCAAGTATCCTGCCTTCTGTAAAGCATTCCAACCGCACACCACGCCATATACCCATATCCGGCAGCTTAGGACCCCAGTCCCAGCCGAACATACAGTGAGCCTTTCTCAGATGGGTATAACCCGGCATTGTGGAATCTACTCCCCAGAGAGGGCGCTCAGTCTGCTTCTGAGCTATATATCTGTTAGGAGATAAAATTTTCACCCTCAGCTGATTTTCACCGGCACATAGCAGCTGCTTAACGTCAAACTCCCATACCCTGTGCATATTATCGGTTACTCCGATAAGCCTATCGTTAAGATAAACCTCACTTAAAGTATCTATACCGTCAAAAACAAGCCTGATATTTTTATAGCGAAGAACGCTTGAATCTGCATAAATAACAGTTGAAAACTCATAGTCGTCGTCCGATATACAGGTTGAGCTGTACTCATTTTCACGCCGATACGGATCCTGAAGCCTGCCGTGCTCCAGCAGGGTCTTATATACCGAGCAGGGAACGGAGCACATCAGCCTTTCGCTTCCGCCGCATTTTGTCATAACCCAGTTGTCGTTAAGCTCAATTTTCACGCAGATACCTCATTTCAATTCTTAATAATCAAGTTTTCTCCTTAAAGCCAGAAAAATCAGCCGCATTATGTTAAACCTATTATGAACTTTTTGGACCGTCAAGTCAACTGATATTTTATGAACAAACGCTTCTATATGTTTTTATTGCGTTTATGCCTTAATAAAAAAATACCCGAGGAAGCAAACGTTTCCTCAGGTATATATTACCTGTAAATTATAATTCGATCTTACCGCTGATCTTGCCGTTTACTACATAATAAGCAGAGCTGTCCTCGGGTTTTACATATACCTCGAGTTTTCGTACGCAGCCCTTATTATTAGCCTTGAAATCAGCTCTCGCAGCTTCGGCAACTGAATCAATATCGATTTCCTTTCCAGCAAACTGAAGATAAACGGTTTCCTTTTTAACAGCAGGCTTATCAGCCGCCTTTGCTGAAGTTTTTTTAGCGGGAGCCTTCTTTTCGGCCGTTTTTCTTCCTGCCTTTTCAGAAACCTTTTTTTCAGCAGTCTTAGCGGCGTTTTTTACAGCTTGTGCTTCGGTCTTGACCGCTTCCTTTATTGCCTCAGCTTCGTTCTTTACAGCTTCCTTTGCTGCCTCTGCGGTTTTCTTTACAGCCATAATAAAATCTCCTTTCGGTTCAAAACATGCTTATTACTTCTTATCAACAGCCTCTTTAAGAGCCTTGCCTGCCTTAAATGCCGGCACCTTTTTTGCAGGGCAATGTACAGGCTGCTTTGTAGCAGGATTGATAGACTCCTTAGCCGCTCTGTCGCGTACCTCAAATGTTCCGAATCCTACGATTGAAACCTTTTCACCCTTTGCAAGAGTTTCTGATATTGTATCTACAACAGCACATAGAGCCTTTTCAGCGTCTTTTTTTGTATAACCGCCCTTTTCGGCAATTACAGAAATGAGTTCCGATTTTGTCATGATAAAAACCTCCGTTAATTAAATTTCTGCTTGTATTATAGCCTATTTCGCGTTGTTTGTCAAATTTTACAGCGTATTTTCTTATCGTTTTCACAATATTTGTACGAATATATAAAAAGCCGTTGCAATATCCAATGCCTTTTTGTATTTATTCACAGAATATCAATAGCTATTCGGTCAAAATAACAGCTAAAATTTTGAGCTTCAGTGTAAATGTTCCCTATTTATCGGCTTTAAAACCCCTTTATGTCATATAAAAACCACATAAAAAAAGCCATACCCATATGCAAACAGGTATAGCTAAAAGTAATATTATATTCACAAATCACTGCCTGAGATTTGAATAATAAACAACTATATGTCTATTTTCTCCCGTATTGGAATCGACGCCTTTTATATCAGCTCCGTTGCGGCTCATAAGTTCCGCGGCTGAAGCTCCGTTTTTTACGCACCTGAATATCTCATGGCCGTCACAGACAACGATTATCTCGTTGTCAGTTACGGAGATACCGCCCTTTCTGCCCAATACAAGCTCGTCTGACCCGTTTCTCTCAACAGCATATGAAAGCCTTTTTCCGTGCAGGCTGTCAAGCTCCTTTGATGAAGTCCTTTTCTTTTTAAATAATCCCATTGTTTTATGCGCTGATGTAAAAGCGCACTCCTTTCATTTATTCCATAATTACTCCGTTATTCTGATCAGACGGACTGCACAGAGCCTTTGACGCAGGAATAACCGCCAGCGCTTCGCCGACTAGCTGTAAAAGCCCGGCAAGCAGATTTATTTCATCGTCACTAAGACCCTCGGACAGTGCGTTAGCAATAGATACGGCAATAAAATTCAGCTTCTGACCATAGCAGTTGTTCAAAATAATCAGCCCGTTCCGTCATTTAATTTCTACATATTTATTATATGTATGTCTTTCTCTTTCAGTGAATAAAGCAGATAAGACAAAGCATACTAATACAGAAATTATTTTTGAAAGGAAGTCGCTGCAGTTTTGTTTGTATTAAAAACTATTCTCGCCACTATAGCCTCAATAGTCATCATGTTTCTGCTGTCTAAAATGCTGGGAAACAAACAGATAAGCGAAATGAATATGTTTGACTATATTAACGGAATCACAATAGGCTCTATAGCGTCCGAACTTGCAATATCCAGCAATGGTCAGGAGATCATTACCGCCGTGATCGCTATGGTACTTTACGGAGTAACCGGATTTTTGCTTTCTATCCTGACGATCAAGTCCATACACGCCAGACGTTTCTTTGCAGGAACCCCTTTGATCCTTATGGAAAACGGTAAGATCTATCCTGAAAATATAAAAACCGCAAAGCTTGATACCAGTGACCTGCTTACCAGAGCAAGAAACTCCGGTTACTTTGACCTCTCTCAAATATCATATGCTATTCTTGAAAACAACGGTAAGATCTCATTTCTCCCTAAAAAAGCCTACACTCCCGTTACTTTGAAGGATCTTGGGCAGGAGCCTCCCGACGACAAGCTGTGCGCAAACGTAATTCTTGACGGAGTAGTAATGGAGGATAACCTGAAGCATACAGGAAACGATATGAAATGGCTTTCAAATGAAATGCACAAGCAGGGCTATTCCTCACCCTCGGACATCTTTATGGCTTCAGTTGACGGAAATAACAAGATAACCTTTTATCCGCAATGCAGCCACAAAGTCAAAAAGGATCTATTTGATTAAAGAAAGCTTTCAAGCAAAACGGCAAGCTTTGAAACCGGCATTCCGACTACATTGAAATAATCTCCGTATATTCCGGAAACAAGCAGAGAACCTGCGCCCTGGATACCGTAGGCTCCCGCTTTATCAAAAGGCTCGCCCGTTTCGATATAATCTGAAATATCCTCTTCAGTCAGACGCCTGAACGTTACCTCGGTAATTTCGGAAAATGAACGCAGCTTTCCATTGCAGATAAATGCCGCTCCGGTAATTACCTTATGAGTCCTGCCTGAAAGCGCTCTCAGCATATTTGACGCATGAGCGCTGTCCTCAGGCTTCCCCATTATTTTTCCGTCAAGCACAACCACAGTATCACAGGCTATAATAACATCTCCATTGCACTTGTCAGCCGCTTCCCTGCATTTTTGAACGGCAATAGCCTCGGCAGCGTACTCCGGATTTATCCCGTCCGGAACGATTTCCTCGCAATTAGCAGGACAAACCTCAAACTCACTGCACAAAAGCTTCATCAGCTCCCTGCGGCGCGGCGACTGTGAAGCCAGAACTACTTTTTTACCCTTTAACAGCGTTCGTATTTTCATCGGCATTATGCATTTTCCTTTCAAATTCAACAGACAAAAAGGATTTCCCGCATAGGAGAAATCCCTGTTGATCTAAGCAAGCTTATTTCCACACTCAGAGCAGAACTTAGTACCCGACGTTTCCTTATGGCCGCATTCCGTACAGAAAATTGACGCCGCTTCCGGCTGTTCCGAAATGACCGGCTGAAACTCCTGAGCTTCTGTGCTTTCAGGTGCGGCTTCCGGCTTAAACTCATCTGACGGAACGAACTGTGGTACAGCCGCCGGCTGACTGCACTCCGCTTCCGTAATCGGAAGCTGCTCGGACTTAGCTGCCTTTACCTCCTGCTTAGTTCCGCAGATAGGACAGAATACCACGTCGGCATTTATGGAAGCGCCGCAGCCTGAACAGTTTTTAAGACCCTTTAAAGTATTGACCTGTTCCTTCATCTGAGATACCTCCGAAAGCAATGCGTCGATCTCAGCGGCAAGGCTCTTTACCTCTTCATCATCTACGGTATCGAGCAGACGAAGCTTTACCGCCCTTCCTATCTCAGTATACTTTTTATTGATTTCCGAAAGTGCGGAGTTGATTCTGCCGTTAAGCTTATTTGTTTCAGCCATTCTCTTAGCTGAATCCGAAACCGCAGTTGCTCCGGAAGAAATTTTCTCTCCCAGCTTATTAAAAAATGCCATATTTAAAACCTCCAATTATATAATTAAATTATTTATCAGCTATCTGCAAATCTTCTGAATCAACAGCCGAATCCTCCTGAGGAATATCCTGCTGTGGAGCAGAAGTTTTTTTGGTAGTCTGTGCCTGATCAGTGCCTGATGAAACTGTCTGTGAAGCGGAAGTCTGAGTTGAAGCAGAAGTCTGAACTTCATTGCTGATTATCGAATTTGCAGGAATATCATTTTCATTGCCGCCTGAGATCTCAGAATTGCTTATCTCTTCATCAAGCTCCTCCTGCGACATTTTTCCTCTTTCCACAGCCTTTTCGTTAATATCTGAAACTCTTAGATAAGTATCTACATAATAATGCATAAGGATCCGATCATAGGTATAGCCGTTTTCGGCATAAAGGCAGGCACCCCACTGAGACATTCCTACTCCGTGTCCATAGCCGTAGGTAGTAAATGTAAACACGCCTTTTTTGTAATCTATAGTAAATGCATTGGATCTAAGGCCGAAAAGCTTCTGAACTGTCGTTCCGGTGATTCTTACCGAGCTTCCGCCTACGGAGCATGAGGTATGTCCGTCAATAGTCATGCCTCCGATATACCTGCTGCTGTAGCGTGAATCAGTTCTGAACCAATTTTCAACATTATCAGAAAGAGTCAGATTTGTTTTCTCTTCAAAAACCGATTTTACCTCTTCCTCGGTAAATTCAGTTTTAAGCCCGAAATTAGGATCCTGATCGTCATAAGCGCTTACAACAGCCCGCAGATAAGGATAATAAACGTCCCATACATTTTCGCTTTCCGCTGAATATCCCGCAGATGAAGCAGAGTATACGGCGTTGATTATATTACCGTTATAGTAAACGCACTGACCTTCCACGGCGCTTATACAGTTTTCGATCTTAGAAGGATAGCCCGATTTCAGACCTACAGTAGGTATAAGACCTAAGCTGTCGTTAAAGCGCAGATACGAATAAGCTGCTACTGCCTGAGCCTTTATAGCGTCCTCTTTCCACTCCGCTCCGATCTCGCTGTAAACCATACGGCAGAGAAGCTCATGAGCGTTCATAGTAACAGTCGAACCGGAGATTATATCGTAAACCGTATAGAATTCATCTGCAACGCTTCTGGTTTCATAATAATTCAGAGGCTCGGGCTGAGGATCGTAAAACATTGTATCGTCTTCAGGAAGCTCCATAGAAAAGCTTTCAGATTTTTTATCTGTTTTCTCAGCAGCCGCCTTTTTCTTCTCGGCTTTTGAAACGACCGTCATATCATATTCGTCGATCCCGGCTTTTCTGAAATCAATAAACTTTGCCGCTTCGTAAGCGTTGGACGTATCCGCAGCAGCAGCTTCAATATTAACGGGTGTATTATGACTTATCTTTCTTGCAGTCCTGCCGTCTTCAAATGCAGCAGCTCCGAACGATCCTATAACAGCAAATCCAGCAAGCATTATTCCCGCATTTGTCAGCATTTTTCTGATCTTACTATCCATAAAATACCTCTTTGTATTTTTTATTCCTTTAAAAGGCTTATTTTTTACCATCGGTTCTTATGGCAACACCTAATTTAATTTTAATCATTAATAAAAAAAAGTCAAGACATTTCAAATTATGTCCTGACTTTTTGTAGTTTCTCACAAACTATATTAAAATTATTCAGCAATATTCACAAAACTGATTTAGTTCTTAAAAAATCTCTGTCCTTCAAGCTCCATACAGAAAGTAAGACTTTCAAACCAAGCCGCTGATGAACCTGAACAGTATTTCGGAGCGTAGTAATATGTAGCGCCCTTGGAGGCGTCTGCTCCCTCTCCGTTAAGAGCCCTTTTAGCACAGTCTTTTGTGTTTTTGGACGGAGCATTGGTTTTATTGTAATATGCCGAAATTGCGGTAAACTGATTAGGAGCCGTAAGAACTCCCTTGATAGAATCAGGGAATCTGCTTGATTTTACCCTGTTTATAATGACATTCGCAACAGCGATCTTACTAGCGTCGGAGCAGCCTCCTACTTCTCCCTGAAGAACGTAGCACATCATTTCAAATTCTTCATCAGTATAGCTTATAACGGATCTTTCGCTGTTATCCGATTTCTCCGTAGTAGTTTTCTTTGTCGTATCGGCAGCCGACGCTGTGGTATTGGTCTTGCTTTCCGTTACCTTCTGCGTCTTAGCAGCAGTTTCCTTAACAGGCGCATTTGCTGTAAGATATTCAGCCATACAGTAGCCTTCAGTTCCGCTGAATTCAACTCTGTACCAGCCGTCATCGGTTTTTCCGGTGCAGTTTACCTTTGTTCCTGCGTCAAGTACCGTAATAACATCGCTGCTCTTTGACGGACCTTTTCTCATATTGACCGCTTCCGCTGTATACATAGCCTTAACGTCGGCAGCTTTGACCTTTGAACTTTCAGATTTCTTCTCTGATCTCGCAGTTTCCGCTGAAGCCTTTGTTTTCTCAGTCTCAGAAGTTTCGGATTTCTTTGCCTTTTCAGCTGTAACGGTAGTCACCGCATTTTCGGCAAACTCATACTCTTCAACTCCGGCCTTCCACCAGCTTACAGTTGCGCTTGAAGCGCTTGTATATGCAGGGATTCTCTCTTCTTCAGCAGCCTGCACTGCCACAGCGTTATACTCAGTTGCAGCTTTTGTTTCTCTGCCGGAAATTTCGGTCTTATCCGAAAGTCCGTAAACACTGATCGCGCCGATAGCCAGCACAGCCATTGCTCCGGAACCCAGCATTGTTCCTACTTTCTTGATAGAAGGCTTCGAGCTTCGCAAGACTCCCTCTACAGATTGTTTCTGCTTCATTTGTATCACATTACCTTTCCGACAGCCTTATACCGCTTTACATTCAAGCCGTCTCCCCTGCGGGCGTGAGAGATCCGCAGAGCAAATATATATTTACATCTTTAAGATGCAGTAAACTTAATAGGACCAGCCGAGATATTTTTTATTGTTTCCCCATACATCTCTCCAGCACTTAGGGAAATATATATCCTTATCAGCCTTTTCCTTATATGAATCTACTATTAGATCAAGATTATCGTCGGCAGTCATTTTCTTTGCAACAACGACCCATCTCATTTTGCTTACCTCATTTGAGCAGGTTGAAAGTGAAATATAATCATCGTCCTCAGTACACTCGACATCAGAAGAATACCAAGACTGTTTTCTGACGTTGTCTATCCAGCTTTCAAACGAATACTCATCGTCATCAAAATTACGGTATCTCCAATAATCAAAAATCGGCACATCGTCCTGCCGGTCATCCTCGGCAGACAAAAAGCAGCCTATAATAACATATTTTTCGTTGTTATCAAATATAGTATTGAACTCAATTACAGGATACTTCTTAAGAAAGTCGACCCCGCCCTTATACTCGGCAAGATGAGTAAACGAAGTACCGAGCTTTCTCATATGATGTCCGTAAATCGTAATATTGTCTGCCTGTCCGTTTTTATCAATAGGAACTACGCAGTCAGCATAAATACTGCCGGATTCATAATATTCCTTATCGAGATTTCTTTTCAGGTAGTAGTTGTTTCCTTCTTCAATATCGTCTGTAACGTGCTGAAGGACCGGAAAGTTTATGTATTCCTCGCCATTTGAATTGACAAAGCCCGGTATCTTAATCCAACCCACGACTTCATCGTTTCTTTTCAGCAGATCCTTAGCCCAGCTCTGAACCTTTCGCTCTTTAACGGTATTTTCCGGATTGGAATCGCCGTCCTCCGCTGTTCCGCTTACGTCGTTGAGCTTAAGGTCGTCAAAATTCGGTTCATACTTTACTATTTCCTGAGCGTAATTGATCTGCTCCTGATCGCTTTTAAGAAAATCGGTAAGCTCGTTGAGAGAAAAAACAAAAAGGAAAATAGAAAAAATAAATACAGCCTTTCTGATAATCTCTGAGCTCTTATCGCCTTTCCAAGGAATAAAGTATTTTACAAATCTGACAAAAAAATTTGTGTCGTCATTTTTTGAAATATTTTTGATCTCGTTAGCCATAGACATAATCAATCCTCAACTTTCTTTTTTTAACAGAAGCTCACTTAACATTTTAAGCGCCCTCTGCACAGTTGTCAAACGGATAAATTTTCTGTCCATATCTTCATATTCTTTATACAGCATTAAATCTCTGACTTCTTCATAGTCCTTATACTTTACGGAAACGTAAACCGTTCCCACAGGCTTTTCATCAGTTCCTCCGTCAGGTCCTGCAAGCCCGGTAATGCCTATTGCCGAATCGCTTCCCGTAAGACGCATTATACCTGCGCTCATTTCCGAAGCCGTTTGCTCCGAATAAACCGTATAGCATTCAAGCGTTTCAGCGCTTACTCCCAGCAGCTTCATCTTGATTTCCTCGTTATATGCGCATACGCCGCCGAGAAAAATTTTTGAAGCTCCGGAAACCGAGGTTACTGTCTGGCTTAGCATTCCTCCGGTACAGCTTTCCGCCGTGCTGAGTGTTATGCCCTTAGCTATCATATATTCTACTACACTGCTTGTAACAATGTCAAGAGTTTTTGTAACCAGTTTGTTATCTTCGGCAAATTTCACAGTACCTGACCCCCGTTTATTTAGTATAATGCACATAAAAACCGCTGTATAATTGACACATATATTAATATAGACAATTCATTTAACATAATGTACTGTTAAATTATGGATATTTATGTAACCTTTTTGTTACACTTAAAGCTGTATGTTTAATTGTTTTCATCATTTTTACGTCGGTTTTCTTATGCCGAAATACCTCGGATTTTCCCGAAACTGCGCGATTTGAGCAACTTTAGAAGTCATATGCCGAAATGTGGAAATGTCCATTTTATCGTACATTTTATTTAAATTCGGTTACATTCTTTACCGACGCGTAACTTTTTCAATTGTACAATAAAAGTCCCATAAAATATTGCTGCGCAAAATACATAAGAACGAACAGCAAAGAAAATTTTAAGCGCAAAATTGTTTCGTATCTTCAATTTTACTGTCTGATTTTGCGTACACGTCCGCAAAACAAAGGCTTGCGCCTTTACAGCACATTCGTTTCCTGGAATCAGCGCTAGGATTGAATTTTCGTTTTATTTTCCAAAAATAGAAATAAAGCACAAGCAAAATTCTCTGACAAGTTAAAATGCTTGTCATCTGTAACCCCTTATTTTCCGCAGTTTCACTTTACCATACAACTAAATCACGCTTTATTTTTGATTAATTTTACCGTTGTGTTTTCAACCGCCTTTTGTATCAGAGGTTCATAATCAAAAGCTTCCTGAGCTGCTTCTACCTCTGCGAGTACAGGCTTTGTTTTAGGATGTTTAGGTGTGAATACCGTGCAGCAGTCCTCATATGGCTCGATAGAAGTATCAAATGTTCCTATTTTTCGCGATACCGCAACTATTTCGGACTTGTCCATTCCTATGCAAGGACGGAAAACCGGAATGCGGCAGGCAGCGTCAGTACATACCATTGCGTACATAGTCTGACTTGCGACCTGACCGATGCTCTCTCCGGTAACCAGACACTGGATATCCTCTTTTTCACAAAATCTCTGAGCGATCTCCATCATAAGCCTGCGCATCAAGATCGTAAACAGCTCTTCGGGACAGTTATCCCTCAGAACCTCCTGTATCTCTGTAAAAGGAACACAGTAGAAGTTAATATCTCCGCAGTAAGCTGCGATCTCCTCGGCAAGCTTTTCAACCTTCATTCTGGCTCTCTCAGAAGTATAAGGCGGAGCCTCAAAATGTATCGCCTGGATCTGTACTCCTCTTTTTGCAACCATATATCCGGCAACTGGGGAATCTATACCTCCCGAAAGCAGAAGCATTCCGCGTCCGCTTGAACCTACCGGCATACCGCCTGCACCGTCAAGCTTCAGAGCATTTATAAACGCGTGTTCCTCTCGTATTTCTACCGTTACCGTAACGTCCGGATCATGAACATCAACCGTTAGGTGCGGAAATCTCTCCAAGATCTCATGCCCCAGCTCTCTGCATATTTCCGGAGACTTTAGAGGAAACTTCTTATCTGCCCTCTTTGCATTTACCTTAAAGCTGTTTGCACCTTCCAGCGCTTCCTCAAGATAATCCATTGGATCATTCAGAATAGATTCCATATTCTTTTCAACCATAAGTGCACGGCAAAGCTTGGCAATTCCAAAAATACATGACAGCTTTTTAACTACCTCGTCCATATCAATATCTTCCGAAAGCGGCTCGATATAAAGTGTTGACTGAGCCCTTGAATACTTAAAGCTTCCGCAATCGCGCAGACGCCTTTTAACATTTTTTACAAGGATACTTTCAAAATTATTTTTGTTCAGCCCTTTAAGAGCAATTTCACCGTATTTGCACAGTATAAGTTCTTTCATTGCAATTTTTCTCACCTTTCAAAAATCCTGTATATTTTTCGTCCTTTATATATTATAAATAGTATAAACCATTTGTTCCTAATATTATTTTATCCTGCACAGTTTTTTCTGCGCCTGTTTCAAGGCTTCAATCAAAGCGTCGACATCCTCAAAGCTGTTTTCATCGCAGAAGCTTATGCGGAGTGTGGAGTCTAGGTATTTATCCGGTACCTTGAACTCTTTCAGCACCGAACTTTTCTTTCCCTTTGAACAGGCTGAACCGCTCGAAACATATATCCCCTTTTTTTCCAGAAAATGAAGCAAAACCTCGGATTTATATCCTTCTACAGCAATGCTGTTAATATAAGGCGAACATTCAAGATCCGAATTAATGAATATCCCATCGGCTTCTGCGCATTTGTCAAACAAATACCTGCGAAGCGAGTCAACCCTTTTAAATCTTTCCGAAATACTGCCGCAATATTTTTCAGCTGCAGCGCCAAAGCCGCAGATAAGCGGAATACATTCGGTTCCTGAACGAAAGCCCTTTTCCTGACCTCCGCCGAGAATAAATGCCGGAACTCTTACTCCTTTTTTGATATAAATTGCTCCGATTCCCTTAGGAGCGTGAATTTTATGACCGCTTAGGGAAATAATATCCGCAGAAAGCTTTTTTACATTAACGGGAATTTTCAGATACCCCTGAACACAGTCACAGTGTGTTATTATCTGCGGGAATCTGCGTTTTATTACGCTGAAAGCCTTTTGTACCGGAAATATACGTCCTGTTTCATTATTGACAAGCATACAGCTTACAAGACAGGTGCTGTCGTCTGCTGCGGAAATTATATCCTCTGCATTTATATTTCCGTCTGCTCCCGGAGAGATCCTGACAATCTCAAAGCCCCGCTTTTCAAGCTCCGTACAGCACGACTGAACCGACGGATGCTCGACCGAAGTCGTAACGATCCTTTTTTTCCTTTTACCCAATGTTCCGGAAATGCCGAAAAATGCAGCATTGCTGCTTTCGGTAGCGCATGATGTAAAAAATATTTCTTCGCCCGAAGCGCCTATTGACTCGGCGATAAGCTCTCGCGCATTATTCATAAGTTTTTCGGCTTCGACTCCGAGACTGTGTAGTGACGACGGATTTCCGAAGCATTCCATTCCCTTTACGACAGCTTCCGCAGCTTCCGCACAAGGCTTCGTAGTCGCCGCATTGTCAAGATATATCATAAAATTTTCAGTTCCTTTCAGAAAATTTTTACTTAATATGTACTATCCAACAGACTGTACACCGCAGCAAAATATATGATCATTATTTCCTGCCGTTTTCGCACTGCTGCTACAGTCATACTATTTTATTATAGCACAATCTGTCCGATAATGCAAATAAATAAGTATATTCTGATAAAAATACGGCATAATAATTCTGACAAGGATAATATATGTACTTTTTATTGTACTTGTTTTCAAATATGTACAATAATATGTACCAATTGTTTTTCATCATAAAAGTATATAAAAATGTACAGCAGTAATAACAAGTACGTTTATATGTACAGTAAATTCAAGGAGGCAGTTATGTCAGTTACAAGAAGAGGTTTAATAAGGATCTGCTCGTTTGCCGCCGCCGCGGTAGCAGCTCTGGGAGTACGCAACGCTCAGCTTATGAATCAGCAAAAAAACAGCTCCAGGGCGCTTGAATATTCATATCTGCGGGCTGTTGAGGATCTTTCAACTGCCGCTGACAATATCAGCAATACTCTCCAAAAGGAGCTGTATGCCGGAACGGCGGATATGCATGAAAGCCTTGCCGCAAAGCTCTGGAGGGAATCCTCAGCCGCTAAAGCGGCACTATCCCAGCTACCCGTAGAGGAGCTTCAGCTTGAGAACACCTATAAATTCTTATCTCAGGTAGGAAACTATGCATTGTCGATCTCTGAAAAAGCAAGGAACGGAGAAGAGATCTCAATAGAGGAATATGAAAAGCTCAGAACACTGCATGATTTCTCAAAACGTCTGAACGATGATATGTGGGAACTTGAAAACAGTATTTCAAGCGGAGAAATATCACTTTCAAACGTCGCCAGCCAAACCAGAACAGCGGGAGAAAACGAAAAAGCGCCTACTGTTACCGAAGGCTTCGAGGATTTTGAAGAGGGCTTCGATTCCTACCCTACGCTTATATACGACGGTCCGTTTTCCGATCATATCCTTGAGAAAAATCCTAAAATGACCTCCGGCGCAGAAGAAGTCACTCAGGAAAAGGCTCTTGAGCGCTGTACGCTTGCCCTAGGTATCAACTCGACTGAGTTTACACAGGTCAATGAAGAAGCGGGAAAAATGCCTTCATGGGTCTTTTCTGACGATAAAGGCAGTGTAACCTGCGGAGTTACCAAAAACGGAGGATATATATCCTATTTTCTAAAAAGCCGTCAGGTTACCGACAGCTCCATTTCCCAGGAGGACGGACTTAACGCAGCTGATAAATTCCTCCAGGAACTCGGTATAAACTCTATGACGAAAACCTATTATGAAAACTACAACGGAATACTGACCGTCAATTACGCTTATGACGATAACGGAATATGCTGCTATACCGATCTCGTAAAGGTTTCTGTAGCTATGGATAACGGAGAAATACTGGGTTATGATGCAAGAGGTTTTCTTGTAAATCACGAAGAAAGAACCTATAAAGAAGATAGGGTTTCCGTACTGGACGCTCAGAAAAAGGTATCTCCTATGCTCGAGGTGCTTTCACGCCGCCTGGCAGTAATTCCGTCGGACGCGACTGAAGAGCTTTTATGCTATGAGTTTAAATGTCAGGCGGAGGACGGCTCTCACGTTCTGGTATACGTTAACGCATATACCGGCAAGGAAGAGCAGATACTAATGCTTTTTGAAAGCGAAAACGGTACGCTTACAATGTAAATTCAATATAATTTTTCATCACAGAAAGGAAGTTTTATCATGCCGGCAGATTTCAAATCAAGCAAAACCAAAGAAAATCTTATGAGGGCATTCGCAGGAGAAAGTCAGGCAAGAAACCGCTATACCTTTGCCGCGGGACAGTGCCGTCAGCAGCAGCTTTATGTAGTTGCAGACCTGTTTAACTTTACCGCAAATCAGGAAAAGGAACACGCAGAGGTTTTCTATAATCATCTTACCGAATGCTCCGGAGAAACTATTCATATCAACGGAGGCTATCCGGTAGATATATCAAAGAAATGCGAAGATCTTCTGAAAATGGCTCATCACAACGAATACGAGGAATATGAGGACGTATATCCTTCCTTTGCCGCAGTAGCAAGGGAGGAAGGCTTCTCAAAGATCGCCCAGGACTTTGAAAATATCTCAAAGGTTGAAAAATGCCACGGCGACCGCTTCAATACTTTTAAGACCCTGATGGAGTCAGGCAGGCTTTTTGAAGCTGAAGAAAAAACCACATGGGTGTGCCTTAACTGCGGATATATTCTTGAAAGCGCTCAGGCTCCTAAAAACTGCCCCGTCTGCTTACACCCGCAGGGCTATTTCCTGAGAATGAATATGGCTCCTTGGGGCTGTCAGCAATAAATATTTAAAGAGTATCCACTAAAATTCGGCAGCTGTAAATACGCCTCAGAGAATAAAGAGCTCTGAGGCGTGTTTTTGTACTACGCACCCGTCAGACATTAATTACTTTAAAAACGTAAAAAACGCTTCTGATACAAATATCAAAAGCGTCTTTATAATATTATTGTAATTAATATTTAAATCTGCTGCCGCCGATAAATTCTCTTACAAGCGAATCGTCGGGAACATTGTCAATGCATACGCCGTTCAATTCTTCCAGAACCTCCAGCATAAGTCCGTAATTATCAAAATCCTTGAACTTATGCTCCTCTGACTTCAGATCGCCGTATAAAAATTTCTTATAAACGGAAAGCTCATAAGGGTGAAAGGTATCAATAGAATACTCCGCTCTGTATTTAAACGGCATGATAAACCTGTTTTCTCCGCGTTCTACGTTTTTGAACATTTCTATTGTGCTTTCAACTTCCCTTCCGCGGAAAAACTTATCCCTGATGATACGCCTCATCAGCCTTATATGCGACGGATGAAGCAGTCCTCCTGTTCGGGTCTCTATTCTGGTTCTTACGCTTACATAAACAAAATTTGCAAAGCTGTCGGTAAGACCGGTGACCTGAGGATTAAGAGCGTGGATACCCTCAAAAACTACCAGTTCGCCCGGCTTTCTCTTAAACGCTCTTCCCTTTTTTCTGATCTGTCCGGCAAAATCAAAGTCGGGGATCTCGACCTCCTCACAGTTTGAGATCTTCAGCATATGCTCGTTGAGAAGCGGAATATCCAGCCGCATAGGCGATTCATAATCTATCTCGCCGTTCTCGTCCTTAACAGCAGTTTCAGGATCTATCGGAAGAAAGTAATCATCCATTGAAATAGTATGCGTTTCAATTCCTCGGCCGTCAAGATAATCCTCAAGCCTGAGAGCGGTAGTCGTCTTTCCTGCGCCGGAAGGCCCTGAAAGAAGAATAATTGGCTTTTTCTTTCTGCTGTCAGCTATGGAATTAGCAACTGTTTCGATTTGCTTGTGATAATTGTATTCGCTTCTCCTTATAAATTCAGCCTCGTTTTCCTCAAGCTTACGGTTGATAGATGTGCAGTGCAGCTTTCTCATACCTGTTTTCTCCTGTTAACTTAATTGATTTGTCCTTTTACTTTATGCTGCGGCAAGCTAAGCCGCTCTATATGATAAGTATTATATATTATATGCAGCAAATCTCAACTCCGATTATTACTGCTCCCATTTAGAGCAAAGGTTATTTATAGTATCAGTCATTTTTCCAAGCTCCTTATTTGTAAGTCCCTTGCTTGACTGTACTACGGCAGATAGCCTATCAAGTGCGGCGGACAGCCTTTGATAAGCGGTAGACGGCTTCGGCTTTCTGACGATCGCTTTCGGCTCTGCGTTCATAAACTGCCCTGTCGCCATATCAAGCTCTGCCCCGCTGTACGGACAGTAAGCATCAAGTCCAAGCTCTTCCCTGAGGTGCTTTGTAAAAGCCTCAGCAACTGCGTCCTCTCCGTGAATTACAAATACCTTTTCAGTCGCTTTGATATGCTTTATCCATTTGTCAAGACCGCTGACATCAGCGTGACCGCTTATTCCAGGAAGAATTTTTATCTCAGCGTTTACCGTTATCTCTTCACCGAACAGCTTTACCTTTGACGCTCCCTCGCAAAGACTTCTGCCCAGAGTATTGGCGGCCTGATAACCGACAAAAAGCACTGTGCATTCCTTTCTCCAAAGATTATGCTTCAAATGGTGCTTGATCCTTCCAGCTTCACACATTCCGCTGGCGGAGATAATTACTTTCGGTGTCTTATCAAAGTTAATCGCCCTTGATTCGTCGCTGGTGGTAGAAAGATGAAGACCGCTGAAGGTTATGGGATTTATCCCCTTTGAAACAAATTCCATAGCCTCTTCGTCAAAGCAGGAATCCTTATTTTTATTGAATATGGCTGTAGCCTCTATCGCAAGGGGAGAGTCAACATAAACCGGAAAATCACCGTGTCCCTTTACAAGTCCGCCGTCCTTTATGTGCCTTATAAAGTACAGCAGTTCCTGTGTTCTTCCGACTGCAAATGACGGAATAACAACGTTTCCTCCCCTGTCAAAGGTCGTCTGAATAACTCCGGCAAGAGCCGCAGCATAATCAGTAGGTCTGTCATGGATCCTTGTGCCGTAGGTCGATTCCATGACTACATAATCTGCGTCGTCAAGATACTGAGGATCTCTTATCAACGGCTGATCGGTATTTCCTATATCGCCGGAGAAAATTATTTTCTTGGAAACACCGTTTTCCTCCAGCCAGATCTCAATGCTTGCAGACCCCAGCAGATGTCCTGCGTCAGAAAACCTTACCTTTATTCCGTCTGCAATATCACACATCTCTCCGTACCTGTGAGGTACAAAGCATTTTGCTGCGCCCTCGGCGTCCTGCATTGTATACAGCGGCTCGATCTCCTCCTGACCCTTTCTCCTGCCCTTTCTGTTACGCCATTCAGCCTCGAATTCCTGAATATGCGCTGAATCCCTCAGCATAATATCGCAAAGATTACAGCTTGCCTCAGTACAGTGTATCTCACCCTTAAAGCCGCCGGCAAACAGCAGCGGAATCAGTCCCGAATGGTCTATATGAGCATGAGTAAGCAATACAAAATCTATTTTCCCCGGAGATGTGGGTATCTGTTCGTTTTCAAAAGAATCAAAGCCCTGCTCCATACCGAAATCAACAAGAAATCTTTTTCCGCAGGCTTCGATATAAGTACAGCTTCCCGTTACCTCGTGAGCCGCTCCGATAAAGGTAGTTTTCATAAGATCGTCCCCTTTTTTTATTTAGCAGAATATCCTAAACTCATTTCACAGCAGTTAAACTGCTCTGTTTTTATTATAACATATCTCCAATATATTTTCAATGTGTTTCTTATATTTTATCAGTTTTTCACAAAAAGACGCTCTTATAGCAAACCATATAAAAAGCATTGCCCTTTTGATGTGAGAATATACAAAAACCGCAGAGCTTTACAGTCCTGCGGTCGTTTGATCATTAAATTAAGGAACCATTTCGCTTGATGTGCTGTCCTGTTTGTTTGAAGCAGAACTATCGGCCTTGCTTGATGAAGCGTCTGTTGCTGCCGACGATACGTCAGCCTTTGATGAAGAATCATCATTCTTATCAGACGCTCCGGACGAGCCCTTCTTTATCTCCGTTACCGTTGAACCCTCTTTCTTTATATATATCTTTAATAGGTCATTCTTTTTGGCTTCTACATTACATGAAACGTACCCGCTTGAAACCTCAGCCTTTCCGTCAGTGGTCAGATAAGGACCATCTGCCTCAAACGATACATAAAAGGTTTCAGTTGACTTTTTCTTATCGTCAAGCTTTACCTTTACCTTGTAAACTCTGTAAACACAGCTATCAGCTCCGCTAGAGAAAATAGAATTTTTTTCAGGAAGATCTGCATAGTAAGTGTTTTCAAGCTCAAAGCTTTCAAAGCTGGTTATCTTACCGTCAAATGAGCTTAAACCTATAATAAACGAACTATTAAGATTATCCTGTTTAAATTCCTTTACCTGCTCCGCAAAGAAATCGTCCAGCTTTTCAAAATCCTCATAAGGTGAATCCGCCGTCAGATATTTACTGTATGACGCTTCATCAACGGTAAATTCCTTTGTATAATATCCGTCGGAATCCTTAGTTCCTACAGCCTTGTAGCCTTCTTTTTCTAAACTCGAGTAAACGTAAGCCTTTATTACAAACTTATCTCCTGCCTTGTATTCCTTATCACTGTCCTCAACATGGAAATTAACGTTTTCCTTTACTATGTCGGGACAGCCTTCAGTGATTACGTCGGTTATCCTCAGCCTTGGCAGTGCGCCCTTTGTTTTAAATTCAATACCCTCAAATACATCTATTTCTTCAAGCTCGGTAAGTCCTTCTACAACAAAATCCTTTTTCCCCGACAGATTTTCTACTATATACGTTACATTTTCATAAGTAAAGTATTTTCCCGAATCGCTGTCGTAAGGGTCAATATCTTCAATATCCCCAACGTCATAGATGTTTATGTAACCCTCAACAGTAAATGTATCTCCGTTTGAAAGCTCATACTTGCTGATTTCATGACAATAACTTATAAACGGATATTTCTCCGAATTTCTGGGATAATCAGCCTCGCCTTTTCCGTCTATTCCGCTGAACTTGACATTGAAATCCTCGAAAATATCCAGCTTAGTGCCTTCATTCAGACCCTTTACCTCTACCTCGAACTCTGTATTCGTAAGCTTTATCTTTGCTTCTTTAAGATCGTCCTCGTCATATTCAACCGTACAGGTTATCTTATCTCCGTTGGAAAGCCCGGAATCCTCAGACAGATCCAGAGTCATTTCAAATTTCCCAGACTTCTTGTTAATTTTCATAAGAGCGTCACGCATATCCTCCGCTTCGCCTTTATCCTTAGCCTTCGTATAAACCTTCAGAAGAGTTTTCTTATCGTTTGAAAAGTAATCGCTGTATTCAGCGTCCTCATCCTCATCGTCTGTTCCTCTGTAGCCGAGATCCCCCAGATCTCCCAGATCCCCGAGAACACTTGACAGATAATCAGACGGCGGACAATTAAGAGCGGCCGTACATTTTCCCAAACCGTTTATACCCTTGAATTCTATCTTAAAAAGCTCCTTAGCGTCTATCTTCTGATATTTGGTAGTATTAATTATAACGATTATAACTACTATAAGAAGAACTATCGCCGCAGCGGCAATAACAGCTAACATTACTTTTTTCTTATCCTTTGTTCCGGAAACCTCTGCACCTGCTGTGGGTACTGCGGTATATTCCGGTGTCTGGACCGATCCTGCCGACTGCTGCTCAGGAATTACCGCTTCAACAGGCTCCCCGCACCTACCGCAGAACCTTTCATTTTCGTTCAGCTGACTACCGCATTTTGCACAAAATTTTGGCTGACTCATAATCTACCTCCGAATTTATATTATTATTTACTCCCCGGACAAAAAAATTTATTTTTCGTCCAATTGTTACCTTTTAATTATATTATAAAAATATAGCTTTGTCAATACATCAAACATACAAAAAAGCCCCTTTGCAGGGACTTTTAATATATATTATAACGTTTATGAACAAATTTCCGAAAAACTGAGCTTTTACAGCCGTATTACAGGACTGAATGAAGATATGGAAACTGACTGTTATAAATGAGATATGCCCAGTACCTGATACTTTTACATTCCGAAATAAACTCGTCCGAATCCTCGTCAAGCAGCGGCGCAAGCTTTATTACCGAATATGAAATATCGTCCAGGGTCGAGGATCTTGCTACAAACGATATACGGATATAATACTTTTCCCAGAAATCCTCCAGCTCAGCTACCTTATCTGCCGTTTCCTCCGACTTGTCCTCATGCAGAGAAATTATTTCGTCTATCCTGCTGTAAAGCTCCTCGTTGCTGTTTTTCATTATGCATAGCGAATATACGGATATGCCGATTATCAAAGAAAATATCCCTATGCATATATATACTCTTTTCATATGGAATATTCCTCCGCAGCTTTTATTTGTTTTTTCCGCCGGTTTTCCTAATAAGCTTGTATTTTCCGTCACCGTCACAGGTCATAAGAAATACCTGGTCAAGGGTGCATTTTTCCTTTTTAAGCACGTTCATCAGCCACTTTCTGTCCGAGCCGATAAAGTCGAGAGCGTTATCCGCTATTTCTCCGTCGGTTACAATTAGCTGAGGGGGGTTTTTGCATTTGACATCTATGCCAAGATCCTTAGGCGTACACGGCTGGCAGGACTGCTTCTGATAAACAGAGATTTTTCCTGTTGTTTCAACAACAGCAAGCTGCACCTCGTCCAGATCAAAAACCTGCATACTTCTCAGTGATTCCATTAGGTCGTCTATTGTAAACCTCAGCTTTTTCATTACCGCCTCGTCCACAACTCCGTCCGATATGATTATTTTCGGACTTCCTGAAAAAAACTTCCTGACCTTTCGTGAATAAAGCGAAAACTGGGACATAAATACATCAAGACAGACCAGCGTAAAGATCGGAACGACTCCCATGATCATCGGTATATTTATATCCTCTATCGGAAGCGTTGCAATATTGGACATAAGAATAGTTACAACAAGTTCGGACGGCTGAAGCTCTCCTATCTGACGTTTTCCCATCAGCCTTATAGAAATAACAATAATGAAATAAAGTATTATCGCTCTGAAAAAAACTATCAGCATAAGCCTTCGCGGCTGATCCGTTAGGATACTGCGCTTAAATACGCCTCCGTTTCAATGAATTTTCTGATATGCCATAGAAAAACACATCAATCGTTCAGAATTATTTTAACTCAAATTATCCTGAATATTCAGAAATGTTATGCAGATAATAAGCACGAACGGCAATATTTTGCATATAAACCTGTCATAAGGAAAGGAGCTGTATAGTATGAGTAAAACCCTTGATTACTCCAATTATAAAGAAGCGCTGATCTCAGACGATATAACCGAAAATCTGATAAATTTAAGAGCGGTTACCGGAAATACTATGGATCTTAACGTAATGGAGATCAATCTCGGCGGAGTAGACTGCGCCGTTGTTACAATCGAAGGAATGGTGGCTACCTCGTCAATGGCAGAGCTTATTTTCAGACCGCTCATGAACTTTAAGGTGCCGCAGAAGGAGCCTGCTCAGGGTATTTTCAGCTTCTGTACCAGACAGAGTCTTTTTGCCAACGAAAGAAAGATAATCTGCTCCTACGGAGATATTATACAGCTGCTTTTTTCAGGCTTCGCTCTGATCCTTATAAACGGTATATCCAGAGCTGTTGCCTACGGTATACAGGGCTACGATAAAAAATCCATATCCGAGCCTACCAGCGAACGCAATATTATGGGCTCTCAGGAAGCGTTTGCCGAGGTAATAAGAACCAATATCTCACTTATCCGCAGGAGAATAAAAAATCCCGCCCTTCGCTTTGAAATGCTTCAGCTGGGAGAAGAATCCTCTACCGACGTATGTATTGTATATATGGCGGGAAAAGCTCCTGCCCGTATAGTTGACAGAGTCCGCAAAAAGCTGAAAAAGATACGGATGGATACTATTATAGCAAGCGGCTATATCAAACCGTTCCTTGAAGAAAAAAACAGCCAGAATCTGTTTTCAGGTATATCCGCAACCGAAAGGCCTGATATATTCTGTACTAAGCTTAACGAAGGAAAGGTAGGCGTTCTGATCGACGGAACTCCTTTTTCATTACTGTGTCCGTCGCTTTTTGAAGAAAATTTCAGAACAATAGATGACTACTGCTCAAAATCCTACTTTGCTTCATATCTTAAATGGATACGTTATATAGCATTTTTCTTTGCTGTAGCCTTTCCCGGTATCTACGTTGCGATCACAAATTTTCACCCTGAAATGCTTACTCTTCGGCTGCTGCTCAATCTTTATGCTTCCGAGCAGTCTACTCCGTATCCTCTGTTTTTTGAAATATTGATAATAATGGCTCTGCTGGAGCTGATGAGGGAAGCAAGTATACGGCTTCCCAGCGCAGTAGGCAGCGCAGTCTCTATTGTAGGAGGACTTGTTATAGGCGACGCCGCAGTAAAAAGCGGAATAATATCGTCGCCATTGCTAATAATCGTAGGACTTACCGCTACAGCTTCCTTTGTTATCCCGAGCCTTAATCAGCAGACGTCGATCTTGCGTCTGGTATATATAGTAGCGGGAGGTGCAGCAGGCTTTATCGGTATTGCTGTATGTACGATAATGATAGTTGCCAACATCTGCGCAATGGACGAATTTCACATTCCTTATACTGCGCCTGTTTCACCGTTTTCAATAAAGGAAATAAAAAATGTTATATCGAGAAAAAGCTATTTCCAGATGCAGAAGGATCATACTACGGTAGAAGAATTTACTGAAAAATAAAAGGCATAAATAATTTATCATCGGGAGTTTTTTAAATGAAGAAAATAACACCGGTACAAATGGTATCAATTTTAATTTGCTGTCTGTTTGCACGGCTTATGACATATATCCCGTCGGAGGAAGACAACGCCGTTCTGCTTTTATGCTCCAAGCTTATATCAATTGCCGTTCAGTGCGTAATAATTATACCTCTAATCAGACTATATAACAAGACCGGCGGCAGGGGAATTATTGAAACTGCCTTTGCAAAGAACCGTTTTACAGGCTGTACGGCTGCAATTCTATATCTTTTGTTCTGTCTGTTTATACTGTTCCTGACTATAGGAAACTTTACCTACTTTCTTCAGTACAGCTTTTCGTCATCTTATTCTGCATGGACTGTAGTAACGGTATTTTCACTGGCTGCAATCTATGTCGCTTCAATGGGTATTTCCTCCGGTGCACGGACTGCGGTCGTCGTTGCGTTTATAACGATCCTCGGTACTTCACTGGTTCTTACGGGATTTAAGGGAGTTGTAGATTTCCGCGCTCTTAATATTGCAGCCGAAAACCGCGGGAAAACGCTTCTTACCGGATTACGGGATACCTTTTCACGCTCAGAGGAGCTTGTAATATTCGCCGTTCTGCTGCCGCAAATGAAGTCAAAACCGGGGAAGACAGCTTATTCATATATTGCGGCTAAGGCTCTTTTATCGTCAGCAATTGTGATCTCGATAGCCGTGATCCTCGGAGAATATGCAATTGATACAACGCTTCCCTTCTTCTCGTTATCCTCATATTCAAAAACAGAAATAATAGAACGCTTCGACGCATTTTTCCTTATGTTCTGGACATTATGCGCTTTAATAAGAACCTCTGTTTTAATATTCTGCATTACCGACTGTATGAAATACCTGTTTCCGAAAACACATAAAAGAATATGGATGTTTTCGTCAGTTATCCTTTGCTCAGCGGCGGACGTAGTATTGATCACGCTTGATAAATGGAACGTTATAAAATTTGAAAGGTTCGGATATATTCCTATAATTATTCTGACAGCAGCAGTTCCGCTTATAGTAATGCTCCTCAAAACCAGGTATACTAAAACAGGAGGTGCAAAATGAAAAGAATGTATTTCTGGATAGTAATACTTGCTCTTGTTCTGGTTTCGGTCAATAACAGAGAATCCGTAGAAATATCGGAACGCTCTCTTATTCACGCTGTTGGAATAGACCAAACGGACAAAGGGATAACCGTTACTCTTCAGGTATTCAAATCAAGCGGCGCAGGCTCGGATACCCAGATAGACCCCAGCAAATCAAATACCTTTGTAATATCGAATACCGCCGCGACCTTCGATGAAGCTATCGGTAAATGCGAAAGCCAGCTCGGAAATTACCTTTTTATAGGTCATAACCAGATAATCGTACTGGGCTCAGGCGTAAAGCTGGATGATCCGAATAAGCTGTTAAGCTATTTTATTAAAAACAAAAACAACTATCTCGGTGTTTCAGTAGTAATGGCAGAAAATACGGCAAAGGAGATCATGGAAGTAGAGCTTACCTCAGGAGCTATCGCCTCAGAAAACTTTACCGATATTATAAATATGTATTACAATAACGGAGAAACCGTATTTTCCGATATGCTTCATTTCTTAAACTCAATGAAATCCCAGGATAAATCCGCAGTTATCCCTGTCGTATCCGTAAAGGAGCTGTCAACTCAGTCAGATGATTCCGGACAGGAAAGCTCCGAAGGATCCGGCGGGTCTGAACAGGAAAGCGGTTCGTCAGAGGAAAACAGCTCCGGAACAGAATCATCTGAAAATGAAAGCTCTTCTCAGGACAGCAGTTCCTCAGAAAGCCAGAACTCCTCAGAGAGCCAAGACTCTTCGGAAAGCGGAAGCAAAGCGGAAGAAAGCTCTGAATCCTCACAGCAGGGGGGGCAGAGCGGCGGAAGTAAGGAAAGCGGCGAAGAAGGCTCTCAATCCGCTGAGAAACTTATAACAATTGAAAAAGCCGCCGTTATTTCCGGAGGAAAAGTAAAAGGATATATTTCCGGCGACGAAATAAAAGGAGTAAACTGGATCACCGACCATATGCATGAAACTGTGATCAATACCGAGATAGACGGAAAGTCTGTAGGAGTTACCGTAAAAAAGAGAAGCTCTGAAACAAAGCTTGAAAAAAAAGATAATAAGCTTGTTTACAAAATTGATATTAAAGCAATAATTCTGACCGATACCAATATCCTCGCCGAGCTTGATGAAAACGAGCTTGAGAAAAAGGTTGAAGAAAAGATACGCTCCGACTGCGAAGCCGCAATTGAAAAGGCTTATTTTGAATACAACGCAGACTGCCTGAACGTAACTCAATTGGTCAAATTTTATTATCCTCAGATATATCTTGATTATATGGATGATTTTAATACCCTGAAGCAGAATATTGAATTTGTAACAAAAGCAAAATGCTATGTAAAATAAAATCAAACGGGCAGCACAGCTTATCCCTGCTGATCATGCAGGAGAAAACTGCGTCTGCCCGTTAAATATTATTTACGAAATGATAACGGAAGTCCTGTTAAACCGCTTCAACCGTCAGCTTTCCGTCCTTTGCTGTAATTCCGAGAGCGCTTACCGCTCCCTCTCCCTTGTCTATAAGAACCTCTGCGACCTTATCCTCTATTTCGTCCCTGATAACATGACGTATATCTCTCGCTCCCAGCTTCTTGCCGTAAGCCTTATGAGCTATAAGCTTCAAAGCCTCCTTATCATAAGCAAGCCTGATATTTTTCTCACCGAGCGGCTCCTTCATTTCGTCAAGCATAAGAGCGGCGATTTCCGCATAATTTTCCTCTGTCAGCGGATTAAATACTACTATCTCGTCAACTCTGCCCAGAAATTCAGGACGCAGAAATTCCCTCAGAGCCTTCATTGCCTTTTCCTGAGATACCTCGGCGTCGGTCTTGTTAAAGCCTACTCCCGTATCCTTATCTGTAGAACCGGCATTCGACGTCATAACTATTACGGTATTTTCAAAGGAAACCGAACGCCCCTGAGAATCCCTTATCTTTCCCTCGTCAAGGATCTGGAGCATTATATTCATTACGTCGGGGTGTGCCTTTTCGATCTCGTCAAAAAGCACGACCGAATAAGGACGCCGCCTTACCTTTTCCGTAAGCTGTCCCGCTTCGTCAAAGCCTACATACCCCGGAGGAGAGCCTATAAGCTTTGAAACCGAATGCTTCTCCATAAATTCCGACATATCAACCCGTATAAGCGGTTCGGTAGCGTCAAAAAGCTCTTCTCCGAGAGCCTTAACAAGCTCGGTCTTTCCTACTCCCGTAGGACCGACAAATATAAACGATGCAGGTCTGCGGCGCTTTGTAAGCTGAACCCTTGTACGCTTTATCGCCTTAGCTACCTTGTCTACCGCCTGCTCTTGACCTATTACCCGCGCAGACAGAGCCTTTTTAAGACTGCGTATCTTTTCGTATTCCGTTTCAACTATTTTGTTTGCGGGAATTCCGGTCCAAAGCTCGATGACCTTTGAAATATCCTCATCGCTGACCTGAATATTCTTAATTATATCCTCGACCTCTTTAAGCCTGTTCTGTATTCTCAGTATTTCAGCTTTTTCAGTTGCTATTATCTCATAGTCCGGATTCTCCGTAGCCTCGTGATCGGAAACCAGCTTTTCGTGAGTATGAAGCTCCTCGTTAAGACGGTCAAACTCCTCCAGCTCAGGACTTCTTATGCTTGCGACCGCACAAGCCTCGTCCAGCAGGTCGATAGCCTTGTCCGGCAGGAATCTGTCGTTGATATATCTTTCAGAAAGCACCGCGCATTTTCTAAGCATTTCATCTGAGATCTTTACTCTGTGGTGCTTTTCATAGTATTTTGCGATACCTTCAAGAACCTTGACCGTATCCTCTACGGTAGGCTCTGAAACGGTAACCGGCTGAAAACGTCTTTCAAGAGCGGAATCCTTTTCAATATACTTTCTGTATTCCTTGAAGGTAGTCGCTCCGATTACCTGGACCTCGCCTCTGGAAAGCGCAGGTTTAAGTATATTAGCGGCGTTCATTGTGCCCTCGCTGTCGCCTGTTCCGACTAAGTTATGAACCTCGTCAATAAAAAGGATAACGTTGCCCTCGTTCCTGACCTCCTCTACAAGACCCTTGCAGCGGCTTTCAAACTGCCCTCTGAACTGAGTTCCCGCAACCAGAGCCGTTAGGTCAAGCAGATAAAGCTCCTTATCCTTGATATGAAACGGAACATCGCCGCTTACTATCTTCTGAGCTATACCCTCAGCAACAGCAGTTTTTCCGACGCCCGGCTCCCCGATAAGACAAGGATTGTTTTTCTGTCTGCGTGAAAGAATGTGAATAACTCTCGATATCTCCTTATCCCTGCCGACTATATTGTCAAGCTTTCCCTCTCTTGCTCTTTCGGTAAGATTGGTGCAGTAATTAGTAAGAAATTTAAGCTTTTTCTTTTTATCCCCTTTTGCGTCCGAATTCTTCGGCGCAGCGCCGCGGTTCTTTATGGGTTCTGCCGAAATGCCGTTATCCTGCGGCTCGCCCGGAGCTCCTCCGAAAAGACTGCTCAGAAAGCTGGGCATAGTGCCGCTTCCGCCTAGCTCAAAGTCGTTTCCGTCCGTAAGCTCCATAAGCTGCTCCGACATTGCCTGGATCTCATCCTCGCTTATGCCCATTGATTTTATATAATCGTCAACCTGCGAAATTCCCAGTTCCTTTGCACATACAAGACAAAGCCCCTCGTTATGCTTCTGATTGGGATCGCCGGCGTTCATCTGAGAGATAAATACAACGGCGGGTCTTTTTTTGCAGCGTGAACACATTAACATAATTCATCTGTTCCTTTCCCCGACCTTAAAGGTCTTTCTGATTTTTATTTATAGAAGATATAGAATATATATCTGAAAATATACGTTTTGTTTATTAACTCAGTATTAAGCGGAAAAATATCGGGATTATCTCCGCCTGCACTTACTACGGCGGAGCAGATAAATCCTATAAGCAGAAGATAAAGCGTTCCCTTAGCCATTCCGGCCAGAAGACCGAAAAACCTGTTTATACCGTTTGCTACCGGTATCCTGTCAAATACTCCGGCGATTGCAAATATAATAGCAAGCACCGATTCTGCGGCTATCAGGATAATTATAAAAAGAATATACTTAACGACCGAAGTGCCAAGAGGAGCAGCAGTGCCTGTAAGATATTCTGCGCCCACAGTTTTATCCTCGTCTGCCAAGGCTCTTACCGTATCATAGACAAAGCCTTTTGAAAGATCTTCGTCCGTTTCTTCAATACCAAGTTCAGCGCAGACCTCCGACACAAATCCGCCCTCAAAAAATTCATTCATTTTATTCTCGATCTGCTCAGCCTGAGCGCTGTCAAGTCCGCTTTCCTCCGCCGCCTTTGCAACTGCCTGAGGAATGCTTCCGCTGTCGGTAAGCGCCTCCCTAAGCTGCTCATCGGAGATCTCCGCCTCACAGCCGTTTTGCTTCAGAAAATCCCTTACCGAATCCTCAATACTGAAATCCTCCAGCTTTTCGCTTATTGCAGCTTCTATTTTCGGAGCGGCAAATCTTTCGTAAACCGGTCCTGACAGCAGCTCCGCCGCTATCAAAGCGATTATTACGCATACTATCGTACCAAGCATTTTCAGAGCGTATCTTATAAATCCCCTGCAATAGCCTATTACCGCCGAAAGAGTAAATATCAGAATAACCGCAGTATCAAGCGCAAAAGCCATAAGTTCAGTCCTTTCCGGAATAGTATCATGATTTAAACAGTATCTTGTTTACTTCCCTATAGCCCATAAAATAAACGGCGTCATTAAAATAGACAAAATCGGTATAGTCCGGAGAAACGGAAGCGGTAGCCAGCAGATTCCCTTTTTTATCAAAAGCTTCAACAGAATCAGAGCCGAGTATATACGCTGTTCCGTCCTCACAGCGGACTCTTTTTGGACTGCCGCTCTGCGATTCTATAAGCGAAGGCTGAGCGTTATCCGAATCGCAGTCAAAAACCGCAAGGCGGGAAGAGTTTCGGGCTGTACCCCTTACCGCTGCCGCCGCACATTCCTCACTTAAGGAATATGATACCATATCCGAGGTATATTCGTAGCTGTCGATTATTTTTCCCTTTTTGTCAAGAAGATAAAACTTTTTATCTCCAACCGCCCATATCCTTCCTCCGTCGTTTTCACAGGCGCTGAACACAAGCGAATCCAGCTTTTCGCTTTTCATAAGTTCGTCGGTCTTGTCAAATTCAACATAATGTATCTGAGAAACTATCTCTCCGTCCTCAGAGGTGAACGCGCTTACATAACAGCCTGCTCCGTCAGATGCAAAGCTTACGTCCATGATCCTCTGACCGCTGCTCCAGCGGTATATTTCGGTTCCGTTTGAATCAAAAACCGTCATACAGGCGGCGTATTTTTCAGTCTGTGTGATAACTGCGGCGTTTCCGTTTTCAGCAAGCGCTGCGTAAATTATCTGATCATCTATAGTTTTCTCATATACCTCTCCGCTTTTATTGTAAAGCCTGAAGGTATATCCGCCGTTATCAAACGAAAGCAGACGCTTTCCGGCAGTTTTTATCATCGGATTGGCAAAGTTATGGTTTGCCGTATCACGAAGCTTTCCGTTTTCGTCATAAAAATAAATACGGCTCTCATCAGCTATTATAATATTGTTGTCCATTCTGTCAATAATATTTACCGAGCCGCCGCTAAGTCCGATAGGAAAATTTCCCGACTGAGTTACACCGTCGTTTACAATAGTATCGTGCGGTTTTTCCATTATCCCTTCAAGCTTTGGTATCCAAAGCTCTCTCGTAATATAAACGGCAAGACCCAGGAGAACTATTATAAGAATAATAATACCCTTTTTAAGTCTTCTGCGGCGTTTTTCCTTTTTTCTTGCCGCCCGAAGATCCTCCATATCAATAGTCTTTTCATTCTGAAGCTCACGCTTTTTCCCTTTTTTCTTTTTGTCAGACTCGTTAAGACTTACCTTTATAGGCTTTTCAGCCGCTTCGTCAGCCTTTTCGCCCGACCGCAGAGCTTCAGTTTCGCTTATACTGAATTTCATAGTCTTTTCGTTTTCATCTTTTTTCACTTTTAGTCAAATCCTTCTTCATCATAAAAAACCTTGTTGAGATACAGTCCCTGAGGAGGCACCGTTATCCCTGCTTTTGTTCTGTCCCTTGATCTGATTATTTCTTCAATAGCGTCCGCTTCTATTTTTCCTTCGTTTATGTACAGAAGCGTACCCACCATTATCCTTACCATATTATATAAAAATCCGTTTCCTGCAACGGTAAAAACGACCATATCGCCTTCCCGCCTAACCCGAAACCAATATATTTTTCTTACCGTATTTTCCTTTTCGCAGTCGGCGGAGCAGAACGCCCTGAAATCATGCTCCCCTACAAATGCCTGCGCCGCCTTATCAAGCAGCTTTTCGTCTATAGCTATACGGCTTCTGTAGGCGGTATCCTTATAAAAGGGATCCTTTATACAGCTGTTATGGACGATGTACTCATATTCCTTTCCTCTGCACATAAAACGTGCATGAAAATCCTCCGGAACTTCTTTGCAGTTAAGCACAGCAATATCGTCGGGAAGCTTGTCGTTAAGCCCGGCAATTATCCCGCGGCAGTTTATTCCGGACTCTATCGTAAAGCTGAAATAATATTCTCTTGCGTGAACTCCTGCGTCGGTTCTTGAACAGCCGTTTATCGTTACAGCCTGCCCTGTCAGAGCTTCTATCGCTTCCTCAATTACCTGCTGTACCGCAAGAGCGTTGCTCTGACGCTGAAAGCCGTGATACGCTGCGCCGTTGTAAGCCGCCCTTACAAGAAAATTCTTCATAGCCATTCTCTAATCAACAGTTATAGCTTCTATGGAATCTATACGGACTATTTTTGTTATGTCCTTTTTCCTGCCGTGAACGGTAAGCTTTACCCATTCCTCGTCTGCGTCCAGAACCGTGCATTTTTCCTCCAGCAGCTCGTCGCTTTCAACAGTACATTCCATGCCTATAAGATCCTTTATTATTTTCGACATACCGTTTCCCCCGTTTATTTTATTTTCAAGCCTGCGTATTTTTTCAGCAAGACGCTTTATCTTATCGTCCTGCTCAATATCATTTAACCAGCCCATTACGTCACCCCTTGACTAATATGTTTATCACAGCGACCGCCCCTATAAAAGCCGCCGTTACTGCGATTGCGATATAATCCGCCGCTCCTGTCCTCAGCTGCTTCATTCTGGTCCTGCCCTCTCCGCCGTGATAGCAGCGGCATTCCATTGCAAGCGCAAGCTCCTCCGCTCTCCTGAATGAAGAAACAAAAAGCGGTATCAGTATCGGAATAAGCGCCCTTGCCCTCTGCAGCAGCGAACCGCTTTCCATATCAGCTCCCCTTGCTTTCTGAGCTGACATTATTTTGTCCGTTTCCTCGATAAGCGTCGGTATGAACCTTAGAGCTATTGTCATCATCATAGCAAGCTCATGAACAGGCACTTTTATTTTCTTAAGAGGAGAAAGCAGCCGCTCGATCGCGTCGGTAAGGTCGATAGGCGAAGTAGTATAGGTAAGCAGAGATGTCCCTATTATAAGACAGACTATCCTTACTACCATAAATACCGCCGTATGAACGCCCTCCTGAGTAATTTTTATAAACTTGAACTGCCACAGCACATCTCCCGTTCTTACAAACAGCAGATTCAGCAGAGCCGTAAAAATTATAATCGGAATTATAGGCTTAAGGCTTTTCAGCATCATTTTCGCCGGGATCCGAGATACGGCGAAGGTCAGCAGTGTAAAAGCTATACCGGCAAGCAGACCGTAAAAGCTTGACGACATAAAAAGCATTACTATAAACGCCATAGTAAGCACCAGCTTTACCCGCGGATCCATTCTGTGAACGGGCGATCTGCCCGGAAAATACTGTCCGATAGTGATATCCTTTAACAAAGGTACATCCTCCTTAATTCTGCGGCATACCATAATACGTTTCAGCAACGTAAGGTATTTAAATTGATTGTATTATTCTAATTATCGTTTGAATCCCCGCCGCTTCCGCCGCCGATAAACATCAGTATAAATACAGCCGCAAGAAGCGCTACGGCAAACAGCATGGCGTAATTGCTCAATATCTCAGTAACCGCCGCGCCGAGTACAACGCCGAGTATAAAAAATGCTATTATTCCGTAAACCTTGAGTCCTGCTCCTAAACATTCTTTTTCTCCGGTAAGCCTGTATTTGCATATATTTTCCGTCGCAGTTCTCAGATTTCCGGTACACATAGTAGTTGCGAAGCTTATGGAATGGACCTTCCTGAAGCTTTCCACCTGAAGCGAGCATACAAAGGAGATCATTATATTGGCGGCGATATTGTATTTTCCTACCGGAATAAACGCTGCTGCGGCAAGCACGGCTGATTCTATAAGAATTATATACTGCCGCCAGTGAAAACGGGAATCCGAAAAACGTTTTCTTATCCACTCCGCCATTGCAACGCCAAGTACGAACATAACTATAGGAACAAGGTATTTTACAAGAGCCAGCCAGTCGTTCCTGAACGCCGAGATCCCCAGTAATACTATATTTCCCGTCTGAGCGTTTGCAAATACGCCGTCCCTGCACACATAGCTGTAGGCGTCAAGAAATCCGCCTGCCGCCGCAAGGATCGAAGCCACGGGATAGGTTTCGGACATCTGTCTTTTTACGCTTGTCATATTCCGATCTTCTTCTCTCCCGCTAAGATCTGCAAAAGCAGCTTTCTGCCGAAATCGACAGTATAAACGTCCTCTCCGAAATCGAAGCCCATTGCTTTGAGCCTGCCGAAGACCCTTGTTATCTGCGGAACGGCAAGTCCCATAGCCTCAAGCTCCTCGGAGCGGTGAAATACGTTTACCGGCGTATCGTAGCAAAATACCCTCGCCGAATTCATCACAAGTATCTTAGAGCAGCTCTTAGCCACGTCCTCCATTGAATGAGATACCAGCATTACCGTATTCTTCTTCTCCTGATGATACTCCCTTATAAGTCCCAGGATCTGTTCCCTGCCTTTGGGATCGAGCCCTGAGGTCGGCTCGTCAAGAATAAGTACCTTCGGCTCCATCGCCATAACTCCCGCTATTGCAACACGCCTTTTCTGACCGCCTGAAAGCTCAAACGGGGATTTATCAAGTATCTCCGGCGAAAGTCCGACAAGCCTTGCGGTCTCCTTTACCCTGCGGTCTATCTCAGCGTCAGAAAGTCCCATATTTTTAGGGCCGAACGCAATATCCTTATAGCAGGTCTCCTCAAAAAGCTGATATTCGGGATACTGAAATACAAGTCCTACCTTGAACCTTATAGGTCTGAGCCTCGACTTATCCGCCCAAAGCTCCTCTCCGTCTATGAAGATCTTTCCCGACGAAGGCTTCAGCAATCCGTTGAAGTGCTGTATAAGCGTTGATTTCCCCGAGCCGGTATGACCGATAATTCCTACAAGCTCGCCCTCTTCTATTTCTATATTGACATTATCTACGGCTGTCTTTCTGAAGGGAGTTCCCTCACCGTAAACATAAGATAAATTTTCAGTTCTGATAACTGCCATAAAATACTTTCCTTCTTACAAAATAAAAAATCCGTTATCGTATAATTATATCATACATTTGTGTAGATTTCAAGAAAATTGTTTGAATGACGGGTGATTTCTTTGACCGCTATTCGTCTGCGCTTATCTCAGCCTGAGCCTTTATGCTTTTTCTTATCAAAAGCACGGCTATAATATTCCATACCGGCAGAAACAGCAGAGCAATATACAGCAGCCTGCGGCTTTTGATCTTGGGACAGCATCTGCTTGTTCTTACTACTGCGGAAATACCGAAAACAAGTATCATAAAACTTAATATGCATACTGTAACGGAAATAACCGTTAATGCTGCAAACAGCTGAATATTTACCGCAAAGAATAAAAAGGCTAACCAGATAAGCCCCAGTCCTGCTGTAGCAAAAATAACAATATACAGCAGCAGAGGATTAAAGAGCATTACCGATGACTGAACAAGCGTTTTGATCTGAGGAGCTATGATAAAAGCTCCCGCAGTAAGGGATACCGCCGACAAAGCATAGGCGGCAATGCAAAGAGCCGTCAGCCGTTTTCCGATTTTGACCGCCGTTTCGCATACGCTTTCTCCCGGCTTCGCTTTAACGGGACATTTCACAAGCCTTATTATTATGTAAATCGCTCCGGCAACTACCGGAACAGACAGGCTGAGGCAGAATAATGCGTAAAGTACCGAACCGCCGCTGAGCTTATCGGATAATGCCTTTGTAAAGGCAGCTGCAAAGCTGATGATAATCTCCGAAATATAGACGCTGAAAAGTACGGGAACGGCTGTCATATACAATATTGACGCACCAAGAGAATCAAGCCTTGCTTTTCCGGATCTTTCAAGAATGATAAGCGCCGCAAACAGCGCGATGATTACAAACGAAACCATATAAAACCTTCCCCTGCAATTTATTTTTTACCCCTGTCCCAGTCTTTCTCTGAGCAGTCCTGCGACCGCCTCAGCACATTCCTCCTCGGATATTATTTCGGTAGAAATATCATATCCCGCTTTTTTCAGTCCGTAGGCAAGCTCCGTTACCTGAGGTACGTCAAGTCCGAGATTTTTCAGCGTTTCGACCTGAGAGAAAACCTTTTTAGGAACGCTGTCCATAACTATCTCGCCGCCGTCTACAACGACTACCCTGTCCGCCTGCGCCGCTTCCTCCATATAGTGAGTTATAAGCACTATAGTGACTCCGTTTTCACGGTTAAGCATTTTTATTGTCTTCATGACCTCCGCCCTGCCCTTAGGGTCAAGCATTGCAGTCGGCTCGTCCAGCAGGATACAGTCGGGGCGCATAGCGATTATTCCTGCAATAGCTACCCTCTGCTTCTGTCCTCCCGACAGCTTATGGGGAGCGTGACTGCGGTATTCGTACATACCAACGGTTTTCAGCGCCTCGTCTACTCTCCTGCGTATCTCCGTAGGCTCGACTCCCATATTTTCAAGAGCAAAGGCTACGTCCTCCTCGACTATCGTAGCAACTATCTGATTGTCCGGATTCTGGAATACCATTCCTACACGCTGACGTATCGGAAGCAGGTTTTTCTCGACCTTTGTATTCATTCCGTCGGCGTAAACGTCGCCGCTTTCGGGAATATTTATAGCGTTAAAACACTTTGCGAGAGTTGATTTTCCAGATCCGTTATGCCCAAGGACAGCCACAAACTCGCCTTTTTTTATTTCAAGCTCTACTCCTTTAAGCACCTCGGTTTTTACGGGAGGCTCTTCCATTTCATTTATATATGAAAAATTCAGATGCTCCGCTTTTAAAAATGCGTTCATTTTGTTTCCTCTTTTCTCGGTTACGATTATTCACATCTTCAAATCAGTCTTAAGTTTTAAGAGTTTACAGCAGCTGTAAACCTGTGCCGTAAATTTATACCCTCAGAAACGGCTCATCTCACCGCTTTGAACCTCCGTACTGTTTTACAAGCCTTTCGACCTCTTCAAGCTTAGGAGGATACAGCGGTATCGGGAATTTTGTAACCGCCGTTCCCGCTGCTGCGCAGGCGAATCTTACAAGCTTATCATCGTCAAAGCCCTTGTAAAGTCCGTAGACCGTACCTGCCTTAAAGCTGTCACCTGCTCCCAGAGTTGAAACAACATCGACCTTCACCGAGCCGCAGGATTTAGGCAGCTGACCTTTTCTGCCGTACATTGCGCCCTTTTCGCCGAGGGTGAATATAACCAGTCCGTCGGTGTTTTCAGTATAGAGCCTGTAAAGCTCCTCATAGCTTTTATCGGGATAATGACCGTCAAGATACTGGTGAGAGACCGCATTTACGGCGCAGTGCTTATTCATATAGCTGTCGTGATCGCAGTCTATCGTTGCATACGGCTTATTGTGCTTTACGCAAAGCTGTGCGATCTCATCTCCGAAAAACGGGTCAGCGCCTACGCAAACGGCGTTTTTCACCGATCCCTCGCAGGGCGGCTCGTAAAACGGCTTTTTTCTGCCAAAATGCTTTTCCCATTCTCCGAAGCAGGTACGGGTGCTTTTGTCAATTATCACATAATCAATTATTCCGTCAAAGTCCTCATGAACAAGCTCGCTCGTATCACAATTCTTATCCTTAAAATAACCAATTATAATATCCCTGTTCAGATTTCCGATATGCGTTCCTCCAAGCCTCAAAGACACTCCCAGACTGCAGAGCACCGCCGCCGCAGTTCCCGTTTCTCCCCCGACGTGATGATATTTCTCCTTTATTTCAGCATAGCCGTCGGCTTCGGGATAATTGCCGCACAGCAGGTATGCGCAGGTCGACATTACCATGCCGTACATATAGATATGATCTGACATTTGATCACTCCTCTTTCTCTTCAAAAAAGCTTTTAAGCTCTTTACGCCGAAATTTCTTTTTTCAGCATACCCGATCGTGTTCTCCGAATACGCCTTTCCGAAAGTCAGGACTTTTGCTTTTTTCGAGCAGGTAAAGATTTAATATATCCATCACTGCTCATTTACCCACACCGCCGTTGAGCCGCAGGGAAGGGGCATTCCCGACTTTTCAACAGGCAGCCCTATCTCGTCGGCTGTTACCTTTCCTCCGAATCCAGGGGTAATGACTTCATTCAGAATATAAGCCATAACTGATGGAGAAAGCCCTGTTGTATAGCTGTTTAGCAGGAAGAAAAGCGGCTTGTCCGAAAGCACCTCGGAGCAGGTCTTTACCAGATCATAAATGCAGTCCTCAAGCTTCCAGACCTCTCCTCCCGGACCTCTGCCATAGCTCGGCGGATCCATTACAACCGCATCGTAGCGGTTTCCCCGGCGTATCTCACGCTGAACGAATTTAAGGCAGTCGTCAACCAGCCAGCGGATTGGCTTATCCGAAAGTCCGCTTGCCGCGGCGTTTTCCCTCGCCCACTGAACCATACCTTTTGAAGCGTCGACATGGGAAACCTGCGCTCCAGCATTGGCGCAGGCGAGAGTCGCTCCGCCTGTGTATGCGAACAGATTAAGCACCTTGATCTCACGTCCCGCACTTCTGATTTTATCAGCCATGAAGTCCCAGTTTACCGCCTGTTCAGGGAAAAGTCCCGTATGCTTGAAGCCTGTGGGACGGATAATAAATTTAAGATCCCCGTAGCTGATATTCCAGTTTTCGGGCAGTCTTTTGCGGTATTCCCACTCGCCGCCGCCCTTTGATGAACGGTGATAAACTGCGTCAGCTTTCTCCCACAAGTCAGTTTTGCGGGGCGTTTTCCATATTATCTGCGGATCGGGTCGCACCAGAGTTTTACCGCCCCAGCTTTCAAGCTTATCGCCGTCCGAAGTGTCGATTATCTTATAATCCTGCCAGTTATCTGCAATTCTCATATTTTCAATCCTCAATTAGATCCTCGATTATTATTTTACGATGCCCGAACAGAAACATTTCCGTCCAAATTCTTATTTCATCTATACCTGCCGTTTCCACGGTCTTTTCTTCTCCGTCCAGCCTCTGGCGTTCCAGTATTCGGTATCTGCCTTATTCCATGAACCGCCTTTGTTCATCATACGGGAGATCCCGAAGAAGAAACGTCCTTTCAAGCCTGCGGCAGGTCTGAATCCGGAGCTTTTTATCCTTGCGGCGATCCGGCTGACCTCCGACTCTATACGAGCCTTATTCTTTTCACTTACGCCGTCCCAGGAAGCCGCCCTGACTGCATTTCCGACAGAATAGACCTTCGGAACTCCCCAAAATATCAGGCTGTCTTTCATATCCTTATTGGTGGATCTTGAACCGCCTCCGGCACAGGTGGAAATTACTATCCCCTTTTTCGAGAACATTTTCTCTTCCGGACGGTGTATTATCCATCTCCAGCCGTAGTGGTCGAGAAATGCTTTCATTGAACCTGTGCAGTGATAGACATACACAGGAGAAGTAAGAATTATCACGTCGGCGTTATCCATTGCGTCGGTAATAGGCTTGAGCTTTGCGGCATGAGGACAAAGGCTTTCGCTTTTTACGATACAGTTTGTACAGCCGCAGCAAAATTCCCCGAAATCCCGCGGAAGAAAAAATTCATAAATATTCTTTTCCTCCGCAAGCTTCTGAGCCATAAGCCTGCCGATATGATATGTAGAGCCTTTATGGTTCTGACCGTGAATAAGAGCTATTTTCATTGCGCCGCCTCCTGAAATTATTGTACTTTGTTTTTCCGTGCATTTTTATTTTGTGCGATATACCCCTCTACTAATAGGCAAAAAAGGGGGGAAAGTTGCACGTAAATGTACAACTATGAACAAAAAAGTTTTTAATTAAAACAAAATTTGGATACCCTTACAAATCAGCGCCGCAGAATTTATGCAATATAACGGTAAAAACAAGCGGAGCAGCGGAATTTCAAAAAGTCTGTTTTATATTACATTTCCTCTATCAGCCTGGCAATATTATTGGCATATTCAGTAATAATTCCCGTACGCTTACCCTCAAGCATAACTCTGACCAGCGGTTCTGTTCCGGATTCACGGACTAAGATCCTTCCGTCGCCGCCCAGCTTTTCCCTGTACGTTTCAATAGCGTTCCGAACCGCCTCGTTTTTCTCCCACATACCCTTTTTATCGGCGGTTATCTTTACGTTTACAAGCACCTGCGGATAGCATTCCATACAGGAAGCTACCTCGCTCGCCTTTTTCTTTGTTTTCTTCAAAACCTCGAGAAGCTTTACTCCTGTTAGCTCGCCGTCGCCGGTATTCGCTTCGTCAAGGAAAATAATATGCCCAGACTGCTCGCCGCCGAGATTATAACCGAATTTCTGCATTCTTTCAAGAACATACCTGTCGCCTACGGCTGTTGTTGTTGCGCTGATACCCTCGTTTTCCGCAAATTTGAAAAAACCAAGATTGCTCATAACCGTAACCACGCAGGTGTTTGACTTTAATTTCCCCTGAACTTTCATGAATTTTGAGAATATCGCCAGAAGCTTATCGCCGTCAATAAGCTGACCGTTTTCGTCCACTGCAAGACACCTGTCAGCGTCGCCGTCGAAGGCAAGACCCAGATCGCACTTTTTCTCAACGACTGTTTTCTGCAAATCTTCAATATGCGTTGAACCGCAGTTTTCATTTATATTTGTTCCGTCAGGCTCGTTGTGAATGAACACGCAGCTTGCGCCAAGGCCCTCGAAAAGCTTTGGAGCGACCCTTGACGCTGAACCGTTTGCACAGTCGATCGCGACCTTAATGCCCTTGAAATCGCAGTCCACGGTTTTCATAACATACCTTATATAATCCCACTCGGCGTTTGCTTCATAGAAGACCCTGCCGATCTCACAGCCGTCTTTAAGCTCCATTTTTTCAGGCTCATCCAAGATCAGTGACTCTATTTCCTCCTCGATCTTATCTGAAAGCTTAAAGCCCGTTCCGGAAAACAGCTTGATTCCGTTGAACTCAACGCTGTTATGCGAAGCGGAGATCATAACGCCTGCGTCGGCTTCGTATTTCTGAACCAGCATAGCAACCGCAGGAGTAGGAACTACCCCGAGAATATGAGCATTTGCACCTACCGAGCAGATACCTGCTATAAGCGCCGCTTCAAGTACGTCGCCTGAAATTCTTGTGTCCTTTCCGATTATTATTTTAGGCGTATGTTTGGTTTCCTTGGCAAGCACCAGAGCCGCCGCTCTTCCTATGTTCATAGCGGTTTCACAGGTAAGCCCGGTAATTGCAACTCCCCTTGCTCCGTCTGTTCCGAATAGTCTTCCCATTATAAATTACTCCTTTTAATGATTTTCAGTTTTTATAAACAGCCCTTTTAAGGCGGCAGCAAACTATCTTTTCAGCAGCATTTCAAGCTCGGTTATTTCTCCTCCTGCGACCTGCTGAGTTATTTCGTGTCCGGTAGGTTTAAAGCCCATATGATGGTAAAAGCCTATTGCGTTTTCATTTCCTTTCAGCACAAAAAGCACAGCTTCCCTTTTTTCAATTTTATTCAGACAGCTTTTCAAAAGTGCTTTTCCTATTCCGATTTTCTGATATTTTTTAAGAACGTACAATGCTGTGATCTCTCCGGCATTTCTGACAGAGCAAAATTCCCTGCATTCCTGAAGAAAAGCGGCAAAACCGCCGACCTGTCCGTTCACAACGGCTGCAAGTTTATTCTCATTTACGCAGGCGAACTTTCTGCTTTTTTCAAAAGTATGAGAAGCAAGAAATTCGTCCGGCATAAATCCTCTGTAGGTTTCCTGCCACGCTTTATAATGCACATATGCGGCTCCCTCTGCGGTTTTATCCGTCTGCCGCTGTATTTCAAAGTGCATAGATCTTCACCTCAGCTCATAGAAATGAATACAATTTGACATTTTATTATACCATATATATGAGAGCAAGTCAAACACAAATTATCCTTTGAGTACGGTTTTTATTTTCCCTGCCGTATCGGAAAACAAAGCGTAAAATACTCCGCCGGATATATCTGAAAATCAATTGCGATTTCACCCAGAGCTTATCAGTTCGGCAAAACAGAAGCAAAGATTTGATCAGCAAAATTGATTTACGAACTGCTCTTACCTGATCTGTTGACATTAAACCCCGGCTGTGATATAATTGTTTTAAATGTAAATTTAATTATATCGGAGGAAAATTACTATGTCAGTAATTAAGCTGAAACCCGCTTTTAAAGATTACATCTGGGGCGGAACAAGACTGCGCGACGATTTCGGAAAGGACTGCGATTTTGAAAAGGTTGCCGAAAGCTGGGAGCTTTCATGTCATAAGGACGGAAATTCAATCGTAGCTAACGGCGGATATGCCGGTATGACGCTTACGGAATATATTGAAAAAGCCGGCAGGTCAGTTTTAGGAACCGACTGTGAGAAATTTGACAGCTTTCCTATTCTCATCAAGCTTATCGACGCTAAGGATAACCTTTCGGTCCAGGTACATCCGAATAACGAATACGCTCAGAGAGTTGAGGGAGAATACGGTAAAACCGAGATGTGGTATGTTGTCGACTGCGACGAGGGCGCTGAACTGCTCTACGGCTTTAAGCACGAGATCACAAAGGAAGAGTTTGCAAACCGTATTGCAGACAATACCCTGCTTGAAGTAACAAACGCCGTTCCTGTAAAAAAAGGCGATGTATTCTTTATTGAGGCAGGAACGCTTCACGCTATAGGAAAGGATATCCTCATTGCGGAAATTCAGCAGAATTCAAATACTACATATAGGATCTACGACTACGGCAGAGTCGGCAATGATGGCAAGCCGAGAGAGCTGCACGTTGAAAAGGCTAAGGACGTAACCGTTCTCGGACCTGCAAAGCAGTATCCAGAAACGCCTGCTGAAGAAAAGGACGGCTATAAGATCAAGCTGCTTTCGTCTTGTGAATATTTTACTGCATACAGAGTTGACGTTGAAAGCAAGGCTGTGCTTGAAGCTGATGAAAAATCTTTCAACAGTATTCTGGTGCTGGAGGGAGAGCCTGAAATAATTGCCGACGATATTGTCAAAGCGAAAAAGGGCGACAGCATTTTTATATCGGCGGGCACAGGAAAATACACAGTTGAGGGCAAGTGCCGATTCGTGCTTACCAAAGTATGACCGACGGAGCATATGCCTGAATCAGATAAATAGGCGCTGCGGCTTTTAACGAGCCGCACACTGAAATATTAATAAACAAGCAAAAGGGAGAATGAAATATGAAATATTACATAGGTATAGACCTGGGCGGTACAAATATAAAAGCGGGAGTTGTCGACGAACAGTTCAATATCGTATCTAAGGCTTCCTGCAAAACCAATCTTCCCAGACCCGCTGAAGAGATCTGCAGGGATATGGCTGAAATAGCCCTGAGAGCGGTAGAACTTGCCGGCCTTACCCTAAACGAAATAGAAAGCGTAGGAATAGGCACTCCGGGGATCGCAAACTCTGCAACGGGAATAATCGAGTATTCAAACAATCTGGGCTTCGATAACTTTCCTGTAGTAAAGCTTATGAAAACTCATATTCCGAAGCCCTGCTACGTTGAAAACGACGCTAATGCCGCAGCTTACGGAGAATTCGTTGCCGGAGCGGCAAAGGGCGCAAATGACGCAGTATGCATTACTCTCGGAACAGGAGTAGGCGGAGGAATAATCATCAACGGGAAGATATACTCCGGCTTCAACTTCGCGGGAGCTGAAATAGGACATACGGTAATCGATCCTGACGGCCCGTTATGCACCTGCGGACGAAAGGGCTGCTTCGAGGTGTTTTCCTCAGCTACAGGACTTGTACGAATGACAAAAGAAGCTATGGAATACAACCGAGGATCTCTTCTCTGGAAGGCTTCTGAAAACGAAGGAAAGGTTTCTGCAAGAACCGCCTTCAATGCTATGAGAATGGGCGATACTGCGGCCAAGGCTGTCGTTGACAAATATATAAAATACCTTGCCTGCGGAATAACCAACACTATCAATATATTCCAGCCTGATATTCTCTGTATCGGAGGAGGAGTGTGCAACGAGGGAGATCCGCTGCTGCTTCCTTTGAAGGAACTGGTCGCAAAAGAGGTATACACAAGAAATTCACCGAAAAACACCGAGATAGTTATAGCTCAGCTCGGGAACGACGCAGGGATCATAGGAGCGGCTTTCCTGGGACTTTCGCATTGATATGGATATTATTAATGTGAAATTATCACGGCGATGCATACTGAGCTTGCCGAATATGATCTGTTTTAAACCGAAAGGTTTTGAAGTATGAAAAAGCGTCCGATCATATCGGGAATATTCATTTTTGCAATTTTACTGCTGCCGCTGTGCGCATACGTCGAGCATATGCTTGACAGCAGCAAACAAACCGCAGCAACGACCGGAATTATGACTGTATTCGGAATCGCTTTTCTGATACGGCAGCTCTATCTTCTGCAAAAAGACAGAGCAAAAATAAACAAGATCAAGGTATATGCAAAGATGATATCGGCGCTTTGTGCAGCAGGAATATTCTACATGATATATGCTTATAGATTTTCCTGCGAGCCGCCAGATTGGACGCTGATTCCATTTGTGATAGTTTTATCGGCAGTATTGCTTCCAAATATTTTCAGCGGATATTTGGATAAAAAGCTCAGAAAAATATTTTCAAAAAATAAGGAGTAAAAATTATGGGATTTTTAGACAAGCTAACAAAGGTAATTAAAACAGTTGACGAAATACTTGACTCAACTCCGAAAAACAGCGGAGCGGCTGATCCTTCGCCCGTTCAGGATAAAAGCAGGGATACAGCAGTCCAAGAGAAAAACAGCGCTTCTTCGATAATGTCCAAGGCAGCTAAAACTCCTGCCCGTATCCTTGAAAGCGGTACGACAGCGGCAAAGCCGTCCAGACAGGTAAATGAAACGTTTTACGACGGCGAAGACGCAGAGGTCGAGGTCGAATATTCTTTTAAACTCAGCGGGGATTTCCTTCCTCTTGAAAGCGGAGCAGCAGACGATGTAGATTATATTGCAGAATACCTGCCTTACAGCAATGAGGAATACGGAGATAAGGAATATTCTTCGGACATTCCATACTTTTGTATTACATGTGCAGCCGAATATAAAATATCTAATATGATAGCCGAATGCAAGAACGGCGGAACTCCCGAAGATGCCCTTATGTTCCTAAGAGTCAGCGATCTTGGCGAAAAATTTTATTTTAAGGCTAAAATACAGTTAGGTGAAAATATAATTTATTTCTATGCGCTTGACAAGGGTATAAACTGGGACAACAATTATATCGGAGTATGGTATAATCCCGACGTTTTAGGAACTCCGCTTGAAAAAAAGCTTATGGCGGCGGTTGACGAAGCGGCGGCAACATATAAGGAAACAGTCTTATAAATCAAATTATAATAAAAAGAGGTAATTAATATGTCAGAATGCAAGGATTGTAATTTTTTCTGCGGCGGAGCGGACAAGGCTCCGCAGAGGTCGCTTTTCAACGCACTGGGAATGACTAAGGAGGAAATGGAAAGACCGCTGGTAGGTATAGTTTCCTCGTATAACGAAATAGTTCCGGGGCATATGAATATCGACAAAATAGTTGAAGCCGTAAAAATGGGCGTTGCAATGGCGGGCGGAACTCCCGTAGTTTTCCCTGCTATCGCCGTATGCGACGGTATCGCTATGGGACATCAGGGAATGAAATACTCCCTTGTTACACGCGACCTTATCGCCGATTCCACCGAATGCATGGCGCTTGCTCATCACTTTGATGCGCTGGTTATGGTTCCTAACTGCGACAAAAACGTTCCCGGACTGCTGATGGCGGCGGCGAGAGTAAATGTTCCGACTATATTCGTATCAGGCGGACCTATGCTTGCCGGACGTGTCAAAGGCTCAAAGACTTCGCTTTCAAGTATGTTTGAAGCGGTAGGAGCGTACAATGCAGGTAAATATTCTATCGAGGACGTTGAAGAATACGAAAACAAGGCCTGCCCTACCTGCGGAAGCTGCTCGGGTATGTATACCGCAAATTCAATGAACTGCCTTACCGAGGTTCTTGGAATGGGGCTTAGAGGAAACGGAACTATTCCGGCAGTATATTCCGAAAGACTTAAGCTTGCAAAACACGCAGGAATGCAGGTAATGGAGCTTTACAGAAAGAATATCAGACCGAGGGATATAATGACCAAGGAAGCGTTTATCAACGCAATTACTGCTGATATGGCGCTCGGCTGTTCTACCAACTCTATGCTTCATCTGCCGGCGATCGCCCATGAATGCGGAATAGAGCTTGATCTTGACTTTGTTAACGAGATCTCAAAAAGAACGCCTAATATCTGTCATCTTGCTCCTGCCGGACATACATATATGGAGGATCTTAACGAAGCGGGCGGCGTTTACGCTGTTCTCGGCGAGCTTAACAAGAAATCACTTATCAATACGGACTGCATGACCTGCACGGGAAAAACCGTAGGAGAAAATATCAAGGGTGCTGTAAACAAGGATTCGGATATTATCAGACCGATAGATAAGCCTTACTCAGAAACCGGCGGTATAGCAGTTCTTAAAGGAAACCTCGCTCCCGATACCTGCGTTGTAAAGCGTTCGGCTGTTGCACCTGAAATGCTTGTTCACGAAGGCCCTGCAAGAGTATTTGACTGCGAGGAGGACGCTATTGAAGCTATCAGAGGCGGAAAGATCGTTGACGGCGACGTTGTCGTAATACGCTATGAAGGCCCTAAGGGAGGCCCCGGAATGAGAGAAATGCTTAATCCGACCTCGGCTATAGCGGGAATGGGTCTCGGCTCTACAGTAGCGCTTATTACCGACGGACGTTTCAGCGGCGCTACAAGAGGTGCGGCTATCGGACACGTTTCCCCTGAAGCGGCGGTAGGCGGTCCTATTGCGTTGGTTGAGGAGGGAGATATTATATCAATAGATATTCCTGCAAATACAATTAACGTAAAGCTTTCTGACGAAGAACTGGCTGCAAGAAGAGCACAGTGGAAGCCGAGAGAGCCTAAGATCACTACAGGCTACTTAGCAAGATACGCTTCACTGGTAACCTCCGGAAACAGAGGAGCGGTTCTTGAGATAAATAAATAATAATCCTTAAAACCGGCATTGTAATTTTATCTCCGGAAATTTGAAAGGACGGAATTTTTATGGTAAAGAAGATCGTACAGTTCCTTTTGCTCCTGATTTTTATAGCATTTGTCATATGCGCCGTTATCGTAGGCAGCTATATGCTTAATCACCCCGCTACCGACGGCGATACCAGAACGCTTATTTCAGGCGCATGGTATGATGACGACAAAAACGTAGCCATGACTTTCGACGAAAACAGTAAGTTCAAGATACTGCATATCGACGATGAAAGCGTTATCGCAGAGGGCTATTTCAAGGTAGATGAGGACGCAAGGAAAATAAAGCTTTTTATTCTGCCTGGAAACCATTCGCCTGAATTTGACAAGGCGATGGATTTTAAGTTCTTCGCTCAGATCTCCTATACTGACCTTAACGACCCGTCAGCTGACAAGGAGGCCTCGGAGCAGGAAAAGAGCAAGCCTTGTACGGCAACATTTCTTATAAACGGCTCAAACAAAATATACGACTGTGAAATGCCGGAAAAGACCCTTGATCTTTATTCAAAGGGCAAAAAATTCGAGGAAAAGAAATAATGAAGCTTTTAATTAAAAACGTATGGGCGGCAGACCCTCAGGCAGAGCTTAACAGTATAACGGATATTCTCGCCGAGGACGGAGTTATTAAGGAGATCGGAAAAATATCCTGTGAAGCGGACAGAATAATCGACGGACATTCAAAGCTGGCAGCTATTCCCGGACTATTCGATATGCACGTTCACTTCCGTGATCCGGGGCTTACCTATAAGGAGGATATTATAACCGGTGCAGACGCCGCAAAAGCGGGAGGAGTAACCGGCGTGCTGCTTATGCCCAATACAAAGCCTGCCTGCGACAATCCCGAAACTGCTGAATATATTCTGACAAAAGGCAGTCAGACGGGAATCAATATTTACACCTCGGCTTGTATTACAAAGGGTATGCAGAGCGGCGAGCTGTGCGATTACGAAGCCTTGAAACAGGCCGGAGTAATTGCCGTTACCGACGATGGACGGCCCGTTGAAAATGCGGAGCTTATGAGAAAGGCGCTGGAGCTTTCAAATGAAAACGGGCTGACCGTGCTTTCGCACTGTGAAGATCTGAAAATAATAAACGGCGGAATAATAAACAAGGGCGAAGTGTCCAAAAAATTGGGCGTCAAAGGAATGGACAGAGCGTCTGAGGACTATATTACCGCAAGGGAAATTGCGCTTGCGGCTTCCTGCGGGGCGCATATCCATATCTGCCACGTTTCGACATACGGTTCGGTAAATATTATACGGGCGGCAAAGCGTGACGGAGTAAATGTAACCTGTGAAACCGCACCGCATTACTTTACCTATACTGACGAAAAGCTGCTGAGCCGCGACGCAGACTACAGAATGTCACCGCCGCTGAGAACCGAAAAGGACAGGCAGGCTATAGAGGAAGCATTGCTTGACGGAACTATAGACTGTATTATTACAGATCATGCTCCCCATTCGGCAGAGGAAAAGGCGGATTTTGAAAAAGCGCCAAACGGAGTTGTGGGACTTGAGACCTCTCTTGCCGTAACGCTTACAGAACTTTATCATACCGGGAAGTGCGGACTGGACAGAATATCCGAGCTTATGTCGGTCAATCCCAGAAAGATCCTAAAGCTCAGACCTGTAAAGATAGCTGTCGGAGAGCCATGCGAGCTTTGCATTTTCGACCCTGAGTTTGAATGGACGGTAGAGCCGGAAAAGCTTCATTCAAAATCAAAGAATACAGTATTCAAGGGAGAAAAGCTCAAAGGAAAAGTATTCTTTACAGTCTGCGGCGGCAAAGTCGTTTACGAGCTGTAACAGTGTTATCATGATATAATCAATTGATGATAGGCTTAATTTGAAAGGAAGATGAAAATGTCATTTGACAGACTTATTGAAAATATTGTAAAGACTCAGAACCCGTCGGTAGTGGGACTTGACCCGAAGCTTGAGTATATTCCGTCATTTATTACAGACAAAAAGGTTAAAAAGTACGGAAAGACCCTTAAAGCAGCGGCAAAAGCTATACTTGAGTTCAACAAGAGCATTATTGACGAGATACACGACATCTGCCCTGCAATAAAGCCTCAGGCGGCCTATTATGAAATGTACGGCTACGAGGGAGTCAAGACCTTATATAAAACTATCCAGTACGCTCAGGAAAACGGTATGTTCGTTATGACAGACGGAAAGCGCAACGATATAGGCGCAACTATGGACGCTTATGCGACGGCTCATCTTGGCTTTACAGAAGTATGCGGAGAAGAAATTCCTGCTTTCGGAGCTGACGCTCTTACTGTAAACGGATACCTGGGAACTGACGGGATCTCACCTCTGCTTGAAAAATGCAGATCCTATGATAAGGGAATTTTCGTTTTGGTGAAGACCTCGAACAAGTCGTCGGGTGAATTGCAGGATCTGATGATCGGAAATAAAACAGTTTACGCCACAATGGGCGATATGTGCGAAAAATGGGGCGTTGAGGTCATGGGTAAGTACGGCTACAGCGGCGTTGGAGCAGTTGTCGGCGCAACCTATCCCGAACAGCTTGCTGAAATGAGAGCGGCGCTTCCTCACACCTTTTTCCTTGTTCCCGGCTACGGCGCTCAGGGCGGCGGCGCTCAGGGCGTTGCAAAGGGCTTTGACGCTAACGGCTTAGGCGCTATCGTTAATTCTTCCCGTGCGGTAATGTGCGCATACAAAAAGGAGGAGTGCGACGAGCATGACTTTGCAAAGGCAGCAAGACGTGAGGTTATCAGAATGAAAGAGGATATTATTTCTTATCTGCCTAAAATAGCGCTTCCGGAATAAAATTTACGCAGGCGAGGAATGCTCAGCCTGCGTTTTGGTTTGATAAAATCTCTGATAGGGCATATTGTTTTATTTACAAATAGAATACGGAACAAATTATGAAAAATAAGATTTCATTAATACTGAATTTCATGCTCTCAAGCCTAATTGCATTTTCATTACCTGTTGCCTCCGGAATTATTTTTATGAATATAACCGGTCATTCCAAAGGTTACGGCTACGATTTACGTGATGAAAAAGACATATCAGTTTTGTTTGGCTGCTTTGAGCTTATAATATTACTTACGGTAGCCACTTCTTCTAACGTCTATTTGTTCAAGAGAATCAGCAAAAAAGGAAAGCTGATTACATCACTCACGGTATTGTTTTTTGCAGCACTGTTCGCTTTATGTATATATCTTATCGGAGGTTGGAATGAATTCTGAAAAGCCTTTAATAACACAACATCAGACATAAAAGTAAATCATATATGGAAGGAATGATATAATGTACAGACAAGGCAAATATCCGATTGTTGAAAAAGCTGCCATTGCAAAAGGAGTTTTCGACCTGACGGTTAAATGTCCTGAAATTGCGGCTGACGCTGAGGCAGGTCAGTTTGCACAGATCACTGCCGAGGGATTTTTCCTGCGCAGACCTATTTCTATCTGCGATATTGATAAGATAAACGGAACTATCCGCTTTGTTTTTGAAGTAAGAGGCCACGGAACTGAGAAAATTTCCGAGCTAAACAAGGGAGATCTGATTGATATTATCGCTCCTTTAGGCAAGGGCTTTAAGGTTATCGAGGGCGGTACAGCTGTCTGCATAGGCGGAGGGATCGGCACTCCTCCTATGGTGGGAATTGCTAAGGCTTACGGCGAAAACGCCACCGTTATCAGCGGCTTCAGAACCTCCTCAATTGCAATTTTGCAGGACGATTTCAAGGCGCTCGGAGCTGAAACTATTCTCTGCACAGACGACGGCTCGGCAGGTATTCACGGCTTTGTTACCGAGGCTCTAAAGACCTGTCTTGAATCTAAAAAGCCGAATATTATTTATGCCTGCGGTCCTATGCCGATGCTTAAAGGTATCGTTGACATAGCTGAAAAATACGGCATTGAAACGCAGGTTTCGCTTGAACAGCGAATGGCTTGCGGCGTGGGTGCGTGTCTTGGCTGCGTATGCAGAACCGTAAAAAACGGCAAAGAAATTTACTCGCACGTCTGCAAGGACGGTCCGGTTTTTGACAGCAAGGAGGTAGATCTCAATGGCTGATCTGAGAGTCAACGTTGCAGGCGTAGAGTTTAAAAACCCTGTAATCCCTGCAAGCGGAGCGTTCGGCTACGGACGTGAATATGAAAAATTTTATCCCCTTTCAAGGCTTGGCGGTATCTCGGTAAAAGGTACGACTCTTCATGAACGTCAGGGAAATCCGGGACCGAGAATTGCCGAAACTCCCTCGGGAATGCTCAATTCCGTAGGACTTCAAAACGGCGGCGTGGAAAAATTTCTTAAATATGAGCTTCCTAATCTTGTCACAAAGGAAACAAGGATCGTTGCAAATATTGCAGGCTCAACCGTGGAGGAATGCGCCGAGCTGGCGGCAATGCTCAACGGCACGGCTGTCGATATGATCGAGCTTAACATTTCCTGCCCTAACGTAAAGCAGGGCGGCGCAGCCTTTGGAACCGACTGCACCGTTGCAGGTCAGGTAACAAAGGCGGTAAGGGACGCTTCAGAAAAGCCTCTTATGGTCAAGCTTTCGCCAAATGTAACAAGTATTGTAGACATTGCAAAATCTGTTGAGGCTAACGGAGCGGACGCTGTTTCGCTTATAAACACTCTGCTGGGCATGAGAATCGACATCAAAACCCGCAGACCTATTCTTAAAAACAATGTCGGCGGACTGTCTGGACCTGCGGTATTCCCCGTTGCGGTAAGAATGGTATGGCAGGTTGCAAATGCCGTAAGCATTCCCGTTGTCGGAATGGGCGGAATTGCCGGCTATGAGGATGCTGTTGAAATGATGATGGCGGGAGCAAGCGCTGTCCAGGTAGGTGCGGCGATTTTCTCAAACCCGTACGCACCGATTGAAATAATCGACGGAATGAACAAATGGTGCAATGATAACGGAGTAAAAAGCATCACCGAGATCGTTGGAACGGTCAGACCTTGGTAGCAGCGGCATATTTACGGAGCATTTCTGCTTAAAATTCGCCGAAACCTTAATAAATATATAAAAACACCGGGCAGATTTGAACTGTCCGGTGTTTTTGTATATAATTTTTCTATGATGCTTCAAACTGAGAGTTATAAAGCTCGGCATAGAAACCGTTTTGCTCGATAAGCTGCTGATGATTTCCCTGCTCTATTATATCTCCGTCCTTCATTACGAGAATAAGGTCTGCGTCGCGTATAGTAGAAAGCCTGTGAGCTATTATAAAGCTGGTCCTGCCCTCCATCAGATTATCCATAGCCTTCTGTATCCTTATTTCGGTCCTTGTATCTACAGATGAGGTCGCTTCATCAAGGATCAGTATCTTATTATCGGCTAGAATAGCTCTGGCAATAGTAAGCAGCTGCTTCTGACCCTGAGAAACGTTGGAGGCTTCTTCATTAAGCTCCATATTATAGCCGCCGGGAAGCGTCTGAATAAAGTGATGAACGTGCGCCGCTTTCGCTGCCGCAATAACCTCCTCGTCGGTTGCGTCAAGTCTGCCGTAGCGGATATTCTCCATAATAGTACCCTTAAACAGCCATGTATCCTGAAGCACCATTCCGAAAGCTTCTCTCAGCTCGCTTCTGTCAAAATCCCTGATATCGTAGCCGTCGACCTTGATCTTTCCTCCGTTAAGATCGTAAAATCTCATAAGCAGCTTTACCATTGTGGTTTTTCCTGCTCCGGTAGGTCCTACTATAGCTATCTTCTGACCCTGCTTTACATCTGCGGAGAAATCGTTGATTATTATCTTTTCGGGGTCATATCCGAATCTTACATTCTCAAATTCTACATCGCCCTTTACGTCGTCTATAGAAACGGGAGCGTGATTTTCGGCCTTCTGCCGCTCCTCCGGCTCTTCCAAGAACTCAAATATCCTTTCAGCAGCAGCCGCTGTAGTCTGCAGCATACTTGAAACCTGCGCCATCTGCTGGATAGGCTGTGTAAACTGTCTTACATACTGGATAAACGCCTGAATATCTCCGACGCCAATAGAACCTTTCATTACCAGAAAGGCGCCGTATACCGCTACTCCGACATAGCCGAGATTGCCTACGAACTGCATTATAGGCATCATGATACCGGAAATAAACTGAGATTTCCATGCGGAGTTATACAAAATATGGTTTGCCTTGTCAAACTCCTCAGCGGCGGCTTCCTCACGGTTGAACGCCTTGATTACCGTATGACCGCCGTATACCTCTTCTACCTGACCGTTTACATGACCAAGGTATTCCTGCTGCTGCTGAAAGTATTTCTGGGATTTCTTAACTACTATTCCGACAAGTACGGCGGAAACCGGCAAGATAACCAGTGCGATTACCGTCATAGCCGGACTTATAGACAGCATCATTATAAGGATCCCTATAATGAGCGTTATTGATGTGATAAGCTGAGTAATAGACTGATTAAGGCTCTGAGAAAGCATATCCACGTCGTTTGTTACTCTTGAAAGCACTTCTCCGTGAGTTTTCGTATCAAAGTAGTTCATCGGCAGACGGCTCATCTTCTCGCTTATATCCTTTCTCATTTTATAGGATATTTTCTGAGAAACCCCCGTCATTATCCAACCCTGAATAAACTGAAGCACAGCTGACAGGCAGTAAAGTCCAAGGAGGATAAGCAGTATCCTTGCGATCTTATCAAAATTTATACCGCCGATACCCTCTATCTTAGCGACAAGTCCGTCGAAAAGCTCATTTGTTGCGCGTCCGAGGATTTTTGGACCGAGAATATTAAATACCGTTCCGCCTATTGCAAATATTATTACGGCCAATATCCTGAATTTAAACTGCGCCATATATTTTATAAGCTTAGAGGACGAGCCTTTAAAATCCTTAGGCTTTTCCCCCGCCATCATAGGACCGTGACCCATAGGGCCTCGCCTCCTCGGCGGCTGTCTTTTCATTTCAGACATTTAATACTCCTCCTTTTCCGTATATCCCGCGGCCTCAAGCTGCTCGCTGTATTCCTTTTCGGAAAGCTGCGACTTTACTATCTGCCTGTATACCTCGCAGCTGCACAGAAGCTGTGTATGAGTTCCGATCCCTGCGATCCTTCCTTCATCAAGCACGATTATCTTATCTGCATTCAGGATAGTTACTATTCTCTGTGCTACGATTATTACCGTTTTGTCCTTAACCCTTTCTGACAGCGCTTTTCTGAGCTTTACGTCGGTCTTATAGTCAAGAGCCGAGAAGGAATCGTCAAAGATATATATATTGGGATCCTTTGCAATCGCTCTGGCAATAGAAAGACGCTGCTTCTGTCCTCCAGATACGTTTGAACCGCCCTGAGCGATATGGGAGCTGTATTTATCGGGCATTGCAGCTATAAAGTCCGAAGCCTGAGCTATCTCAGAAGCCATAATTATTCGGCTTTCAGGAGCGTCCTGACATCCGAAACGCAGGTTGCTGTCTATATCGCCTGAGAAAAGCACTCCCTTCTGCGGAACAAAGCCTATGCTTTCTCTGAGATTATGCTGGGTATAGGATCTTATATCCTTACCGTCGATAAGCAGCTCGCCGCCGGTAATATCATAAAACCTGGGTATAAGATTGATGAGAGTAGATTTTCCGCTTCCCGTACTTCCTATAATCGCTGTGGTCTCTCCCGGTTTTGCTGTGAAATCTATATCATAAAGAACGTCCTCGTCGGCTCCCGGATATCTGAAATTAACGTGCCTGAATTCAACCAGTCCATTTTCCACTCTGTCCTGAGTCGCAGTTTCTATGTCCTTGACGGACGGCTCGGTAGTAAGTATCTCATCGATTCTCTCAGCTGATACCGCCGCACGGGGAAGCATTACCGAAATCATTGTGATCATAAGGAATGCCATAACTATCTGCATTGTATAGGTTATAAAAGCAGTCATTCCTCCTACCTGAAGATTTCCTAAGTCTATCTGCTTTGAGGCTACCCAGATAATCAGTACCGAAACGCCGTTCATAATAAACATCATAGCCGGCATCATAAACGTCATTACCCTATTCGTAAACAGCATTGTTTTAGTCAGATCCTTGTTTGCTCCGTCAAAACGCTGCTCCTCATATTTTTCCCTTGAAAAGGCTCTTATTACAGGCAATCCCGTAAGGATCTCTCTCATTACAAGGTTAAGATTGTCAACCTTTTTCTGCATGATCTTAAATTTAGGCATTGCGACCTTCATTAGGATCCCTACCAGAACCAGTATTACTGCGACCGCAAGACCGATTATCCAGGTCATATGGGCATTTGTGTTGAGTACCTTGATAATTCCTCCTATTCCTATAATAGGAGCGTACGCTATCATTCTTATCAGCATTACCGCAACCATCTGAATCTGCTGAATATCATTTGTCGAACGGGTAATGAGACTTGCTGTAGAAAACTTATCCATTTCAGCGCTTGAAAATTTGACTACCTTTTTAAATACGCCTATTCTCAGATCAAGACCTACCCCTGCACCGATCTTAGCCGCAATATAGCACACAGCCATTGATACAAGCATTATTATAAGCGCCATTGCAAGCATTTTTCCGCCTGTTACAAATAAATAATCCTTTTCAAGCTGATCAAGATCAACTCCGAGAGAGGTATACTCGCCGATAACAAACGCCTTTCCCGTCTGCTCAACGATCATATCCGACAGGTCGGCATACTTTTCCTCTATTGAGCTTCTGAAATCTGCCGCGCTTACTTTGCCTGATGCTATAAAGGTCAGCATATTGACCTTCTGTCCCTCTTTGACCTCTATTCCCATAGACTGAGCAATCTGATCCAGTGACGCACCCTGCGAATCTCCCTGAGTAAGCATTGCTGCAACAGCTTCGTCAGGCATCTGCATTGCACCCGACAGCGACATCATAGGCATACCGAACGCCTTATCAAGAGATTCTAAAGACTCATTGTCAAGATCAGACTTCAGAACGTAAAGTTCAGCTTCTGAAGCGCCGCTTTTATACGGCAGATCGCTTTCGCTTATACCTTTTTCAAGGCTGTAGCTGCCGTTTACAAGTTCCTTTTCTTCATCGGTCATAAACATCTGAAGAGTCTGCATTGACCCCCGGCTTATCGCCTTGGGCGCAAGGCTTTCTACACCCTGCTGCATTATTCCGGTATCTACCAGTTCAGAGGTATAAGAGGGAAGCGAAAGGTCGCAGTATGCCTGAACAACAAGCAGACACAGTGCGGTCACTATCCACAGCCAATACTTCTTCAAGTATTTAAGTATTTTGCCCATGTTTCTGTTCTCCTTCGTTAAGATTATTATTTTTATATTCCTGCAGCCGCCTGAGGATTATACTGCAAAGTCGTTCGTTAAGGTCAAAAAATGTACTGAGGTTCTCCTCCCCCATTTCTTCAAATACCTTAAACATAAACCTTTTGGTATTTTCCTTATTTGCTTCAAACAGCTCGAAGCCTTTTGGGGTAAAGCAGACCCTTACACCCCGCCGATCAGATTTATCTATAATCCTTTCGACCAAGCCCCTGTTTTCAAGACTTCCCACAGTTTTTGAGATCATTGCCGGCGAGACCCTAAGCTCCTTTGTCAGACTGTTCATTGATACGCTTCTGCCGACCGGATCCTTGCCGCAGTCGCCGAGAATATGCGACATCACCATAAGCGTTGCAAACTCGCTTTGATTAAAATCATTATTCAGAAGTATACTGAAGCTTACGGATTTCATTTTGTGATGAAGCTCCATAAACCTGCGCGCTACGGAGTCGTCCACATCCAAAACCTCCCTTTCACAACCTTTTCACAAGACTTTCACATTGTTAACTTGGTTTATATTTAACCTAGTTAACTATTTATACAGTATAGCATTTTTCAGCCGTACAGTCAACTGCAAACATTCACAAATAATATAAACAATAATCAAAGATTTTGCTTTAATATAACCATAAACGGTAGTAAAATATGAACATATTAAATTACAGCTTGCAAAGGAGAACTGCTATGAAAACAGATAAACTTCCCGTCTGGCTCAATAATGCCGTATTCTATGAAATATATCCTCAGTCGTTCAAGGACTCTAACGGCGACGGAATAGGAGATCTGAAGGGGATCATCCAAAAGCTTGACTATATCAAAACGCTTGGCTTTAATGCAGTGTGGCTTAATCCCTGCTTTGATTCGCCGTTTACAGATGCCGGCTATGATGTACGCGACTATAAAAAAATCGCTCCGAGGTATGGCACTAACGAAGATATGAAACAGCTGATAGACGAAGTGCATAAAAGAGATATGCATATTATTCTTGACCTTGTTCCCGGGCATACCTCAGCTGAGCATGAATGGTTCAGGCAGTCAATGAAGCCCGAACGGAACGAATTTACCGACAGATATATCTGGACAAACTCGATCTGGGAAAGCACCGAAGGGATACCCTGTATCAGAGGTATCTCAGACCGCGACGGTTCGGCAGGCGTAAACTTTTTTTCAACTCAGCCTGCGCTAAACTACGGCTATGCCGACCGAACCAGAGATTATATGCAGGCTCCCAATGACAAAGCACCGATGGCAGCAAGAGCGGCGATAAAGGACGTCATGTCCTTCTGGCTGGATATGGGCTGCGACGGGTTCAGAGTAGATATGGCAGGAAGCCTTGTAAAGAACGATCCTGACGGAAGTGAAAATATAAAACTTTGGCAGGATTTCAGACAGTTCCTTGATGAAAAATACCCTCACTGCGCAATGATCTCAGAATGGGGCGAACCTGAAAAATCTATTGCCGGCGGCTTTCATATGGATTTTCTTCTGCATTTCGGACCTATGTGCTATACCTCTCTTTTCAGAAGCGAAAAGCCGTTTTTTTCAAAATCAGGAGGAGATATTTCTGTTTTCCGCAATGAATATCAGAAGTTCTACGATTCGGCAGACGGCAGAGGACTTATTTGCATTCCTTCCTCAAATCATGATATGGACAGAATCGCACGTTACCGTGATACTGACGATCTGAAGGTATGCTTCGCTTTTCTGCTTTCAATGTGCGGAGCGCCGTTCGTATATTACGGAGATGAGATCGGAATGAACTATGTCGAAGGTCTTACCTCAGTAGAGGGAGGCTTCGGGAGGACAGGATCCCGTACTCCTATGCAGTGGGATAAGACGCTTAACGCCGGCTTCTCTGCCTGTCAGAAAACTCTTATTCCTCTCGATCCGTCTCCCGATCGCCCTGACGTACTTTCCTCATTGTCGGATAAAGATTCCCTGCTTAATACGGTCAGTGAGCTTATAGCTTTAAGACAAGCTCACAGCGCTTTACAGAATTTCGGCGGATTTGAATTTATATACGCCGAAAAAAATAAATACCCGCTTATCTACCGCCGCTACGACGATAATGAAGAGATCTTCGCAGTAATAAATCCGCTGGGTAAAGCTGCGGAATGCTCCCTTGAAATATGTATTAACGGAGATGTACTCTTTAAAACAGGCGGAGAAATAAACACGGAGGCAGGAAAAATCTCCGTACCTCCGTGCAGTGCATTTTTAATTAAAACAAAATAACGCTATTTCAGAGCCTCGTCCCATTCCGGCTGCTTAAAGCCTACGAGAACCTTGTCTTTAAGGACAAGTATCGGACGCTTTACGAGCATTCCGTCGGTAGATAAAAGCTTCAGCTTCTCCTCGTCAGTCATGGCGGGGAGTTTTTCTTTCAGGTTCATTGATTTATAAAGAGTTCCGCTGGTATTAAAAAACCTTTTAAGCTCAAGTCCGCTTTTTTTATGCCACTCTTTTAGCTCTTCATAGGAGGGTCTGTCCTCCTTGATATGCCTGCTTTCAAAGTCCGAAGCTTTAGACTCGAGATATTTTCTTGCTTTAATGCAGGTGGTGCATTTCGGGTAGTTTACAAACAGCATTTTTATCATTCCTTTCATATTCAGCTTTATCACATGGATTAACATGAACCATACAATGCTTTACCGACGGAAACTTTTCCTCAATAATATTATGAACTTCTGTAGCTATCTCATGCGCCTTTTTTAATGTAGCGGAAGCGTCGGCGGCAATTTCTATATCCACATAAATTCTCGAACCGAAAAGACGGGTCTTTATTTCGTCAAGACGTATAACGTCCGGCTGAGCGCTGATCTCTTTTCTCATTTTGTCAACCAACGCCTTATCGCAGGATTTATCAACCATCTTATCCATAGCATCGCGGAAGATATTATACGCCGATTTTATAATAAACAGGCAGATCACAACTCCGGCGATCGGATCCAGAATAGGAAAAGCGAGCCTTGCACCGGCTATACCTATCAGGCTTCCCACTGACGATAGACTGTCCGAGCGGTGATGCCAGGCGTCAGCCATTAAGGCATCAGAATTTATTTTCTTTGCCGCGGCTCTTGTATACCAATACATCCACTCCTTAACAGCTATCGAAACAGCCGCCGCAATAAGCGGAAGAACGGTAGGAACGGCTAAACTGTCATACCCTCCGCCGAATATACTTTTCAGGCCTGTATATCCTATGCATAAACCTGTAGCCATAAGCACGGCGGCAAGTATTATAGCCGCTGCGCTTTCAAGCCGTTCATGACCGTATGGATGCTCCTCATCGGCTTTTTTATCTGCCAGCCTGACTCCGATTATTACCACGACAGTAGAAAAAACGTCCGAAGCCGAATGAACCGCGTCGGAGATCATTGCCCCTGACCTGCCGACTATTCCTGCAATAAGCTTTCCCGCAGACAATGCAATGTTCACAGCTATACTTACAAACGATACCCGCATAGCGATTGCAAGCTCTGAAGATTTTTTATTTCTCATAACCCCATACTCCTTGCCCCATTTAATTAGCAGACGGTAACCAATTTACTGTATACCAAGACAGGAAGCAAGAGAATAGATCTCTCCGCTTCCTGTTATTAGTATACTATATGAAGATGTTTTTGTTTTGGTTAATCCACCATTGCTTTATTACGGCTCTACAGGCTCAAAATCTATTCTTATTTCGGGCAGTTTTTCTATAGTAGTATAAGCGTTATAAAGTCCGTCAGCCGCCGACAGATCGTTTTCTCCGCTTGCAGGAGGAGCGAACAGTCTGAGCGTCAGGTCGCATTCACCTTCAAGCGGCTTTTCAAAGAAAGCACTCATAAGGTCGATAGTTCTGGCCTCCGGAGATTTATAGAACCACTTTCCGTTTATCTCCATCATTATATTAGAATCATTATCAAAGGTTACCTCGCAGAAATGCGGATTCTTTTCAAAATGAAGCGGGATCTCGATTCCCTCAGCGTCCTCCGCTCCGCCCCAGCGAAGAGTTACAGGGAATGAAAGCTCATCGCCCTTAGTCATTGCAGGCTTAAAGAAATCGTCGTGGATAATTTCCTTATAGGTCTGCATAACAGGCTGCTCGATACCGCAGTCGGAATAGTTGGGATCTTCAATTTCAAGGCCAAGACGTCCCCTGTCACGGAACTGATAGAATGTGAAGCCGCTGAACCAATCCTCGGGATCGTTTTTGAGCATTTCGCAGAATTCCCTGACCATAACAGCCTGATCGTATGCGCCGGTAACGTCACCGTCGGCGTTGAACTCGCTCATTACCATTGGCTTCGCAACACCGCCGTTGATTTCCTTGAATCTGTTGTAGGACATTTTTGTAAGCTTATAGGTATTCTCAACGGTATCTCTCTTAAACGACCTGTTCACAGAATCCTTGAGTGCAACATCAAAGGGCCAGCCCCAATGAAGCGCCATATATTTATCTACCGACCAGATATCCGTTTCCTTTACCGCCTGAGAAAATTCCTTTTCCATTATGATCTCGGTTTCGTTAGGATCTTCAATACCGCCGATACACAAAATAGTCGAAACGTTTGGAGCGTACTCCTTCAGTATTTTATTGAAGCGGCAGTAGAAATCCGCAACTCCCTGATAACCTGCCTCCCCTGTTCTCTTTGTAAACGAGAACCAATTTCCGGTTGCCTCATGGTTTACTCTGAGAAGAAGCCTGCCGAAAGGCCTGAGGTCATTGGCAATAGCAATAAGGTGTTCATCAGAAACATTCGGATCAATAGTAAGAGTAAGAGTAACGTCCTGTCCGTGACGGCGCACATCTCTCATATAAGTGAAAGGCTCGTCGTCGGTCGTTCCGTTAAGTCCTCCCTTATAGGTAAAATAATCGTCATAGGGATAGTCCCACTGGAAAGAAATATCAGCGTCCTTCATAACCTCCGAGATCCTGCCGGGCCATTCCTTGTCAAGCGGATAATAGCAGTACATCAGAGAAATACTTCTGTGAGGTCTGCCAAGCTTATGAAGAATATAGTCCTGATTAACATATTCTCCCCTTTCCGAGCCGTCGCCTAAGTCAACGGCGCATTTTGCTTTTCCCATATGAACGGAATACGCTTTTAATTCGCTCATTTTTTTCGTCCTCCTAATTATAATAGATCAATGAATTTATCTCGTCAAATATATCAGCAAGGTCTATAAAGACCTGATTGCTCTTTTCAGTTTCAGGGTACTGATTGGAATAAATACAGAGCACAAACGGTGACTGAGCATAAACTACAGCGCAGTCATTATATACGGACTCGTTAAACTCGGAGCCGTATTTCTGAGATACTTTATATTTCTCAGACAGCTTTTTTCCTATCTGTTCGTTAAGGTCGGTATCAGTCATCAGGTCGGTAAGCCATTCCCCAAGCTCGCTTTCTTCTCCGAACTCATAAATATCTCTGTAAGATTTAAGCATATCCGAAGTTGTGGCATAGGTAAATATCCAGTCAGCTCCTACATAGTAGTAAGAACCCAGCCTATACTGAAGATCATTGAATACATTCCAGCCGTAATGCTGTTCAAGAAGATAATACGCCGTATTGTCAGAACGCTGTATCGCCGCTTCAATCAGTTCCTTCGCCGTAAACTCAGTACCCATAGCCGTAGAGGCTATATAGTCCTCCCCGACAATATCACCCGGCCAGTTTTTATCCTTAACTATTTTTTCGTCAAGATCTATGCCGCTTGCCAGAATGCTTTTTACATACGGAGCCTTAATAGTACTGCATGTCATAAACTGCTTCATAGAATTATAGTTTACCTGAGCGCCGGTTTCAATATTTTCATACGAAAAAGCGATGGAATATCCGAAACTTCTGCATATTTCATCTAACCTGCTGAAGCACTCCTCCAGCTTTTCATTGGACTTTACCTTAGAAAAACCTGAAACAGAAACGCTGTGACTATTAAGCATATCCTGAGAAATTTCCTCCGGTTCGCCTTCGTATATAGTTACCGCAGCAGTTACCGCCGGTCTTTCCTCAGACAGGCTGTCCTCGGGAGCGGATAAGTCGGCGGGTATACTTTCGCTTTCCGTTGTAACCGTTTTCATTGAAACAGACGAATCCGCTTTTACAGCTGAGCTGCCAGCTTCATTTGTACACCCGATAAGAAATGCAGCGAAGTATAGCGCAGCTGCAAACAGCACTGATTTTCTCATAAAAACGACCTCTGTATACTGATTATTTTTCAAACCCCTTAGCATATCATATTTTAATATATAATAACATAATGACCGTATAAAGTCAAGCTTTTATGAGGTTTTATATAACAGAAATACACAACTGACGTAATATCATATAATGTAAAGAAATTTGCTTAAATTGTCTAAAAATGTTTATACAAGATAAATTATATGCTATTATTCAATCAGGGTATTTTAATAAAAGTAAAACTAATTAAAAAGGGAAAACTGAAAATAAAAATCAAGAAGAACGCCTTATAAATCTGCCTAGGGGATATGATGATTTTAAATACATATACGTTGAACCGTGGGACAGCTGCGCAGGCCAGTTTACATATGAGATACCTTCCGACTGGAAAAATGCCGTTCTAAAATATGAAGATACGTGAGAAACCGTAATTGAGCTTGAATCAAAGAATTTTACCGCTCATGATGTTCTGAAAGAAGCCGAATTGTGATCTTACAGTTAATTTAAAGAGATAGGCATAACCAAAATACAGTAAACTGGTATACAGTTAAAAAAAGAGTGCATCACTCACGGATACACTCTTGTTTATAATTTTTATTTAAACACCTAAGTAACCAACTGGCACCCCTAGTAGGAATCGAACCTACAACTAGCCCTTAGGAGGGGCTTGTTATATCCATTTAACTATAGGGGCATTTAATTTTATGCATTCAGAAAGCCAATACCGTCTCCTGCATACCTTGCGGACGCAGGAGAATCTTGACTTGTATCAGCCCCTTAATGGTCGGAGTGACGGGACTTGAACCCACGGCCTCTACCACCCCAAGGTAAACATTACAAAACACAATATTTTTAAAAATATCTACATTTTATGTATAAATACTTTTTAAATAAACACAAACAATTAAAATTTTGAGCCTATTCCGCAAGGTAGCTGCAAACTGATGTGCAACTAAATTTAGACAAAAACAAGCATAAAAGAGGTGAATCATATGAAAATATCAATAACAATTGACGTTGACGCAAAAGCTTCCGGTTATGCAAATGATGATGAGCTTAGAAATAATATCATAAATTTCTCAAGATGTTTAATCATTAACGGGGCTGAAGAAGAATGCGTTGAGCTGACAATGCTCAGTGTCGAATATGAAAATTGAAATAGCAGGAGGTATGTTAAATATGAAGTATACTATAAAACGAATGAAAATCAGTCTAAATCCTAATTTAGTAAATCTTTATACTTTTACTGCACGAGCAATTAAAAATCTAGTAAAAACCCGGTCTGCTTTTGCTCTTATGTCTGCTACACGAGAACTATGGAATTGTATTGATACGATTACGGATTATTATGATGATAAGATTATCTCGGACAGACAACAAGCAATGTTCTTTGATCACATTAACAAATTACTTGATGATTTATATAGAATTGCAAACGAAATAGATGAGGGGCGTCCAATTTTAATAAACAATAAGTAACTAATATTTGTTACAAAAACTAAATATCATGAACTGTGCCGGTGATCCTGATCGCCGACATACTTGATGATATATTATCATCAGCATAGACAAGGTCGCTCCTTGAGCAGCAGGTTGTGTTCTTCCCTGCTGCTTTTTCTATGCTTTTTAAGCGAAGAACACAAGAAATATTGAAAGGGCTTGATCTTATGAAGAACACAAAAGTAATCGCAATTGCCAACCAGAAAGGCGGAGTGGGAAAAACAACAACTGCCGTTAATCTGGGAGCCGCTCTGGGAATGAAAGGATATAAAGTTTTGCTTATAGACCTTGATCCGCAGGGAAACCTGAGCAGCTACTTAGGATATGAATATTCAGAAGATCAGATAACAATTACAGAACTTATGCTGTCTGTAGTTCACAATTCTTTTTTTGACATTTATAAATCAATATGTAACAGTGAAGCAAATCACGTTGACTACATTCCGGCTGACATTAACTTATCTTCAGCTGAGCTTTTTTTAGCTCAGGCCTTAAGCCGTGAAACGGTTTTAAAAAGAATATTAATAAAAGAAAATCTTGAGTACGATTATATTATTATTGATTGCCTGCCTTCACTAGGAATTTTGCTGATGAACGCTTTAGCTGCTGCAGATAGTCTTATAGTTCCGGTGCAGGCTCAAAAATTTGCTTTAGATGGGATAAATCTTTTGCTTGACGTGACTCAGCAGATGCAGCAAACGCTCAATCCTCAGTTGAAGCTTGCAGGAGTAGTTGTTACAATGACCGATAACACAAATATGTCAAAAGCCGTTATCAAACAGCTTAAACACCAATTTAACGATAAGCTGTTTTCAACGCATATAAGTAAATCCGTTTCTGCCACATATAGCACATATACAGAAAAAGCTCTTGTGCTTTACAAAAATAAATTAGGGCAAGAATATAAGTCACTTGCAAATGAAATTGAAAGTGCGACATTATGTCGCATTTAGGAGGAAGGGTTTGCAATGAAAATAGATTTTACAAAAGAAAATAAACCTCGCGCAAGCTTTTCAAGCTTTGAAACACTTTTTGAAAACGAAAATATCAAACAGCTTCCTGTAGATTTGCTGATCCCATTTGAGGATCAGCCTTTTAAACTATATCATGCTAAAAAGCTTGCGGAACTTGCGGCGGATATTAAAGAGAATGGCATTCTATCGCCAGTGATCGTGCGACCTTTTGGCACAAAGTATCAGATCCTGTCAGGTCATAATCGCACAAATGCCGGAAGGCTTGCAGGACTTAATACAATTCCCTGTATTATTAAAGACTGTGACGAGCAAACTGCAAAGCTTATCATGGTTAATTCAAATTTGATCCAGCGTGATGAGCTGTTGCCATCGGAACGTGCTTATGCATATAAAATTCAGAAACAGTGTTCAAGCGTTAAAAGCATAGCACTAAAAGAATCCCAGGATAGACGTCAGATTCAGCGATATATACGGCTTACATATCTCATTAAGCCCCTGCTTGAAAAAGTTGACGCCGGAGAAATAACCTTTGTGGCAGGCGTTAACCTTTCGTATCTTTCACTATTTAATCAGCAATTACTTGCTAGGTTTGTAGATGAGAATGAATATAAGGTTACCCCTAAAATTTCACAAATATTAAAGATTAAATGCCAAGATTTTGACTTGACCGAAGATTTTCTTTTTTCAATTTTCAATCCTAAAAAAATTGAAAAGCAGAAGATAACTTTTAAAAAAGAGGATTTTTCAAAATATTTTTCTGATACTCTTGAACCAGAAAAGATAAAAGAAAGTATAATCAACATTTTAGACGAATATTTTGAAAATCTTAAAAATGCGACATAATGTCGCATTTGATATGTGCGCACAATGTATTGACAACAGCTTGATATAATGATATAATAAAGATGAGAAAATAAAAGGAGCTGTTAGATATGGAAAAAACAACGATCAATGTTCGCATTGATAAACAGGATAAGGATAATGCTAAAATGATATTCGACAGTCTGGGGCTTGATATGTCAACGGCAATAAATATGTTTATCCGCCAGACGATAATTGAAAACGGACTTCCGTTCAGACCAACTCTCGACGCACCGAAAAGACTTCAGGCCGCCAGTTATAATGAACTGCTTGAAAAGCTTGCCGAGGGAGAGCGTTCTTTAAAAGAGGGAAATACAGTATCGGCAGATGAATTTTTCAAAAAAATGAGTGACAAATATGATTACAAATTATAAAGTAGTAATTTCAGAGGAGGCGCAGGAAGACATTGATTGCTTGTTTGAATATATCTGCAATGTTTTGACCGCAGAAAGATCCGCTGAGAGAATCATTCAGCAAATAAGCAGATCAATTTTAGGTTTGAGCAGCTTTCCTCTGAAAGGGGTTGAAACAAAAATCAAAGCCTGTGACGGCAGTATGTACCGGAAGCTGATCGTAGACAACTATATTGTTTTCTATTTAGTTTACGATACGGAAAAAACCGTTAAGATAGTAAGAGTCATAGACGGAAGAACAAATTATCATATGTAGAGAAAAGACGATTGAATTATCAATCGTCTTTTTATTATGCGACATACCGCACTAATAAATAAGGAGTGAAAAGAATGGCGATTGAAACCGGAATTTACGGCGAGGTCACAATACGACACGAGCTAGCGCACGGAATATATCAGCTTGTGCTTGCAGCCGGAAAAGGATTGAGGGCTTTGATTATTGGTAAGGATTTTGCAAAACAGGTATTAACTCAGGCGGCGTTGGCAAAAGCTGATGACTACGATGAAAACTATCTGGGCTATCCTGAGCAGGACGGAAGAATGTCAATACCGCTCTATGAGCTTAATCAGAAGGGATTGCTTAATCTTCCCCTGCAGGAAGCGAAAGCGCATTTTAATAATCTTATACACCTTATCCCTGACTATCTGAGGAACAGAGGAATATTGAAAGAAAAACCTCTGCCTGATATTCGTACTAAGCTTGCCGACGAAACTCGTCAACTTGAAAAACAGCTCTCCGGCAGATCAAAAAAGGATCTGATAGCTTCAGCAGAAGAAATAGTAAATTTCAATAAAATAAAAGGTTTCATCGCCGGCAGCGAATTTCCGTTAAGAAATCAGGGACTGCTGATATCTGCACCAAATCTCGTAAAGTCTGTACAAAAAACTTTGCGGGAACTGAAACTTGAAATAAATACTGAAAATGTACAGAAGGTATGCGGAAGCTATGACGAAGCGGTAAAAATCGACAATAAGGTTATTGAGGATGCTTTGAGTGACATCGCAAATGAACTAAAGCGCACACAGATGTCAAGAGTGAAAACTGTAGTGATGCAAATGACGGCTGACGGGAAAACACACGATTTTGCGCTTTCCGTTGAAGATTTTGAAAATATGCTGCTTACCGATGAGATCAAAGCAGAGTTTGCAAAAGCATATATGCCGGACTTCCCCGTTCCCGATTATTACGGGGAGGAATACAAATGGCTTTACGAATCGCTATTTATAAAAAGGTTCGGCGAAAATGTACAGGAAAACTGGGAGAGATATGCTCCGCAAGGAGAAAATTTGCAGCTGCACCTAAAATCATTGTCAACGGAAATAATAGCAGCTGACAGCTATACTGATCTACGGAACATTGCTCAGATAAAAGGCTATTTGCAATCCGCATATAAAAATCCGGAGAAATATATAGAAAGGCTGATGAGATCAGATGAGATTGAAGACCATAAGAAAACCATTAATGAAATACAGCAACTTATATATAAAGCTGAACAGCAGGCAGATCAGACTACATCTGCTGAACAGCAGGCAGATCAGACTACATCTGCGGGTAACGATCAATCAGAGGCTAAAAAGCCGGAAGCCGCTGCACATTTGCAGTCCAATAAGCAGTCTGATATAGAATTTGTGAAAAAAGAAGTGAAAAGGCGTAAACCTACACCGGAAAGCCGCAAAATGCTTAACAAAGCTAAAATAATAACGGCACAGGAGGCTGAAAACCTATCAGATACGCTGGTAAGAGAGCGTATAGAGCATCCCAACTCCAACCGTGTTATGTATGTTCTTAATAAACAAAAGCCGAATGAGGTCATAAGGCTATATACAAATTATGACGATAAGACTAAATCCGCAGAAGTTGTTATACAGTCGTATGATAACAATCGGTTACACAGTATGCATGATATTACCCCTCTGTCCAAATCAGATTATATTGATTATATAGAACATCTAACTAAGCCCATAGTTATGACCGAGGCGGCTTACAAAGCCTACAGCGATCAAAGGGTGCTGGAACAGGCGACGAAATTTGAAGAAGAAGTTAAACCATTTATTCCAAAGGAGCAGCTGTCTCAGGAAGCGGTCGGAGTTATAGTTTCTGACATTGCCATTGATTCGGTTGAAGAGATAATAAATGAATCAATTGAAAATAGGAACGAAGCTGAAATATCAGCTGAAGCAAATGTTTCTGATATTCAGCCGGAGGAGCAGATCGAAGAAATAATTGAAGAAGAAATAGAAATTGAAATAGGGTGATAATTATGAACAGTATCCAATATATAGATCCGGCAAAACTGAAAAGCTACAGGGATCATATTTTCCCGCTGTACAGCGGAGACCGGCTTGACCGGCTTGTTGAATCCATCAAAGCTCTGGGAGTATTAACTCCGATCATAGTTCGTGCGCTGGACTTCAAGGGCAACAACTACGAGATACTTGCCGGACACAATCGTGTACATGCTTGTCAGCTGGCCGGAGTAAAAGAAGTACCGTCAATTGTAGTCATTCCGAAATCGGAAGAAGAAGCAAAGCTTATAGCAATCGAAACAAATATGTGCCAGAGGTCGCTGGAGGAAATACCTTTATCAGTAAAAGCCAGGGCAATAGCACAGTGGTACAGCTGTATAAAAGCTCAGGGTCTGAGGACGGATCTGCTTGACGAAATCTCCCAGCTTGAACGGCTTGAAAGCATGGAGTTTTCCATGCCGACGGAGGCAAAAATAATCAACGAAAAAAGTGCCGCAAACCCCGATGAAATCAGGGAAAAATCAACTTCCGTGCAATTTGAACGTAATTTAGAATCCAGAAATTATATTGCAGAAAAAACAGGCTTGTCTGTTGCAGAAATTCAACGCCTAATCAGACTAGCAACTCTTTCCGACGATCTGCTAAAAAAGGTTGACGATGGGATAATACCCTACACTGCGGCTTACGAGCTGACGTTTGTCCCCAAGGATACTAATTATACGCTCAATATTATGCTTGATACTGTAAAGCCGCCGATATCAATTACTATAAAGGCAGCTCAGAGGTTGAGATATGCTTGCCGAAACGGCAAAAATATAATAAGCTCAGATGAAATAATGAATATAATAAACGGAGAGAAAAAGTCTGCAAAGGATAAGCCTCTGTCCGTTACGCTGAAACCAAAGGTGCTTAACAAATATTTTGGAGAAATAAAAAGCAGGAAAGCTGTTGCTGAAAAGGTTGAACAGTCACTGGAGCTTACGGAGGTTATAATACCTCAAATCTTTGAAAAGCATAATGTTTCTGATACGGATTATAGCATGATAGTGTCCGAAGCGCTGGATATGTATTTTAATAAAATAAATTAGGAGGTACTAAAAATGCTAAAAGATAATGAGATAATCGGCTGGTATAACGGCAAGGCTTTGACGGTCAATGAAAATGACGAGATCAGCTATTATGAAATGCCGGAAGAATACGCAGTCAAAGGAGAGATACTAGACTGTGATGATCTGAAGCCTATATCTGAGCTTCCGGCAGATGAGATCATAGCGATCATGGATTATCTTGCAGAGAGGTCTAAGATATGAAATATTCGAATGAAAGCAGAAAGCAGTTTTCCAAGGATATACAGATTCAGAAAGAAAAACTGCAAAAGGAAATTGAGAATATCGCTCTTAACTATACCGATAGCCCGGAAAAGCTTGCTGAGCTTGCCGCATTCCGTTCCAAATTCCATAATTACAGCTTCAGAAATGCCGTGCTTATATATGCTCAGAATCCGAACGCTTCTTTTGTCGGCAGCTATGCTAAGTTTAAAGAGTTGGGGAAAGAGATCGCAGTTGAAAACAATGAATATGACGAAAAAGGCAATATTCCGTATTTTGGAGTTAAAGCCGGTCAGAGGGGCATGAAGATTTTTGTGCCGGCTGAAATAACGTATATCTGTGTAGATAAAGTCAATAACGAATGGATCAGAATGTCCGAAGCGACAGCACAGCAAAAAAGCGCGGCCAAAATAGGGACGCTTGAAACAAAAACAGAGCTTACGTTCAGGCTGGGAACTGTCTTTGATATTTCTCAGACGGCGATACCTTCAAAGTATTATCCACAGGTTTATTTTATGGGTTACAACTCAGAACAGCACGCTCAGATTTATGAGGGCTTAAAGGCTTATATAGAAAACGAGCTGAACTGCCCGGTAACAGTCGGCATTGACAATTCAATTGCACTTCGTGGCTTTTGCTACACCGGCTCTGGAGTCGGAATAGCTCTTAACAAAAGACTTGAGGACACTCAGAAGCTTTCTACTTTGTCCCATGAGCTGGGGCATTTTCTTATGCACCGAGGCAATCAAAATGCAAAACCCTCTGCTCAGTGTGAGATTGAAGCAGATATATATAACATAATGCTTGAATCTCATTTTGGTATAGAAACAAACGATATACGCAAGGCGCACCTTGCAGGCAGCTATCGTCAATATTTAAAAGCAATATCAGAAACAAAGTCAAAAGAAAACGGAGATAAGAGCGTTTTTGATAATCTTGAAACTATTTTTTCAAATGCTGGAAGGGCTTTTGACGAATCAATTCAGAAGATCGACAGCTATGCTAATATGTATGTACCGAAAATGATAGCTGAAACATCGGAAGAATATGAAATTGAGGCTTGACAATGTATAATTTTTGATACATAATGTATACATATAACGCCTCAGTTTTTTGGACGGAGCAAGGCTCCGAATAAATTCAAGGAGGAAATATTTATGAGTAAGTACATTGAGGCGGTCAAAAAGGTTCGAGGCGGGCTTCCGCTTTCAGAAAATGAGAAGGAAGTGCTGGAGAACGGCGCCAATATACTCGAAAGCGTACCTGAAATATATAAGGCTCCGGCGCTGCTTGCAAAACAGCAGAAAGGCTATGAACTGAGCAAGGTTGAAAAAGAATATCTTAGTATGCAGCTTATGCTTTTGTCAGAGTCGGAAGATGATGAAACTGCCGATGAAGCGGCAGCAAATGATATGCTCGTTGAAGAACTGCTGAAAGACCGGACGCAGAATTAACTTGTCTGCGTCACTGTAAACTTAAAATTTATTTTTAAAGGAAGAACATTATTGGTGTTCTTCCTTTTTTGTTTGGAGGAAAAGCAATGGAAATAGGAGATGTATATTTAGTCAATTTTCACTATGAGGAAAATGCGAGGTTCGCCAAACTGCGTCCTGCAGTTTGTATTCTGATTAATTCAAACAATGATGAATTTGCGGCGCTGAAAGTAACGTCGAAAGAACGTGCTTACGATAAATGCAGTATTAGGCTTACCGAAAGCAAAGCAGCTGGATTAAAGGTTCAATCGTTTGTCCGCTGTAATAAGATCGAGTTCTTTAAAAGTTCTGATATAATCGCTAAGCGCGGAAATTTATCAGAACATGATTTAAGATCCGTTATAAGCGGCTTCAATGACTACTATTCAAGGCTTTCGGAAATTAATCAGAGCATAAAACAATATCAAGAAGAACCGGAGCAGCCTGATCTGGAAATGGAGTGATAAAAATTGAACAGAAACAATTATCCTTTTACTCAAGACGAAATGAAAGCCGCATATGAAACATCGGTTATAGATCTGGCACAGCAGTACGGATATGAGCTTAAAGCAGAGCGTGATGTTTATCACATTAAGGGATTTGGAGGATTATATATCTGGCAGAATGGTTTAGGGTGGTATCAACACAGTACTCAAGATCGGGGTAACAATGTTGATTTTTTGATGAAATTCTGCGGCGTAGATCGTAAGATTGACGCCATAAGAATGCTGCTGACAACAGCGAGGATTACTCCTGCAGCTGAACTGCGCATAAATAATGAGCCGCCGAAGCCAAAAGGAAAAATAAAGCTGCCGGAAAAATTCAGCGGCACATACGGAAATCTATATTGGTATCTGATGACTAAACGATGCATTGATAAAGACGTGGTATATAAATGCCTGTACGATCGCAATATATATCAGGATATACACCGTAATGTGGTTTTCTGCGGCAAGGATAACAGCGGCAACATTAAATATGCAAGCGTGCGCGGAACGGTTGAAATTGAAGGCAAAGAGCCGTTTAAAGGAGAGGTTTTCAACAGCGATAAAAAATACGGCTTCAGGATAGACGGTACAAGCGACCGTCTTTTTGTATTTGAGGCACCCATCGACGCAATGAGCCATGCAACCTTGTGTAAGCTGTCAGGTCTTGATTGGCAAATGGACACACGGCTTGCGCTCGGCGGCACATCCGATTTGGCTCTTAAGCAGTATCTTTCCGACAATCCGCAGATTAAGCAAATAGTTTTCTGTTTGGATAACGATTTCTACAAATGGGATAAACATCTGCAATGTTGGAACAACGTAGGACAGAATGTGATATTAAAATACGTTGAAAAATATAAGGAGAAATACATCATCGGCCGTTCCAGACCTCCGGTTCCGTTCAAGGATTTCAACGAATATTTGACCGGAACGCTACACCCCGAATTTGCACAGCAATGCAAGGAAAAGGCTTGTCAAACCTTTATGCAGCATGATTCGCCTGAAAAGATCGAGGAGTATTTCCCTGAAGAGCAGGCGGAAATCCAATCGGAGCCGATCCCTGCCCTGGAAGCCTGAACTTTATTTATTTCAATTTTTACAGCTGCGGAGCAGCGTACCGAAAGGGCAAAAATCGAAGTGAAACGAGATTTTAACCCAGAAGGGCAGGAATAGCTGTCATACGACAGCTTAGCACATCTCGCAGGCAAAGCCTGCGAAGCGTATTACAGCACACAAAAATGTATTACAAACATAATACACAAGTGTCAAAGCATAAGCCTTGACGAAAAGGAGGGAAAACAAAGTGAAAAGTACGCCTTTAGTTATTCGTGTGCCGGACGAATTGAAAGAACAGCTTGAGGTAAAAGCCTCCGCCGAACACATTACCGTGTCAGACCTTGTAAGACGGTATATAGACAAGGGTCTGAACCTTGAGGGGTACAAGTCAGAGATTGATTTTCTTTCAGAAATCATGCAGACGGTTTTATCCGGCGTGCTTGATCCTCAGATTGAAAGAATTATCAAGCTTATCATTAAGCTCGGTAAGATTAATGGTGCAGGATATTTTCTTCAGCTTGCCAATCTTTTAAGTGAGGATAACGAATCGGACATCGGGGATATATCTGAAATCGTAAACCGCTGTAATCGTTTGGCTGTAAAATATATGTCACAGAAGGACAGCGATGTTGAAAGATTTTTGCTTAATAACACAGAGCTGCTAAAAGAAGCTCTAAGGCTTAAGAATGATCCTTACGGGTTTGAATTTAATGCAATAGGCGGAAGCGATGAGTAGCGCCGTATTAATATATAAGGCGAGAGGATATAACAAACGGACGGACGGAAACCGAACAGTAAAAAATAAGGCTCATGTAGAATACATAGCTACCCGACCCGGGGCATGGAAAGAGCCGGAACAAGACAGCGCACTGTTCGGCAGCTTTAACCGGCAATATCTTGACGTTATATCGGTAGATGAAGGTATGCAAAAGATAGCTGAGGTTACGGATAGGTATAAGACGACATACCGTGATGTGATTTCCTTTACCTCAGAGCAGGCTGCTCATCTTGGACTTAATACTCTTGCAGACTGGAAAAAATACGTTAAGGAGCAGGTTCTGGTTATAGCTAAGGAGAGAGGGATTAAATATGAAAACCTTGAATGGGAGGCGGCAGTTCACGATAAAAAAGGACAGCCTCATACTCACATAATAATGTGGGATAACTCAAACGCAGTTCAGCCGAACAAGCTTGATACCAAGCTATACAAGCAAACGCGGAGGAAGCTGATCCAGAAAACATACAAGGAAGAGTTTCAGGAATTTTTCAATGCTCAAAACGAGGCGAAAAACGCCCTCCGAGCCGACAGCCGTGAAATTCTCAAAGGCTTTGAAGAATACTTAACTCCACAGAGGATAAATACCTATGATGTGAATGATTATCTTGACGGAGTAATTCAATTTGATGTTTCCGGCTTAAGCAGCTTTGATATTCTTAATTCACCTAATGCGGAGGATATTCTGAAAGAGTATCTCCGGGTCAGATTAGTAGTGCTTAAGCATAAGGGACGGCTGGCGTATAAGGATCTTGCGCCGGAGAGAAAAACAATAGTAGACAATTTTGTAAAGCTGCTGCTTAACAGCAATGATAAGCTTAAGGCGCTGGCTGATAACTTTGTTTCATCTCATATTGAGGTTTTTAAGTTTTATTCGGCAAAGGAAAATGAGCTGAAATATGAAACCGGGAAATATTCCAATATGGCAGTTAAAATGATCGCAAACGCTCTTTTGCAGTCCATGAAAGACTATCAGTTTGAAGACTGTATACAGGACGGAGCGACAGGACAGCAGCAAGCTGAATATATAGCCGGAGGAATTCTGACAGCGTTTGCAAATCTGGCTCGGCTTACAAGGCAGAATAACGCAAGGTGCGCGGAATATAACTCTATGGCTAAGAGTGGGGATTTATCAAAGGAAGCTATAAAGGAGCTAATAAAGCAAAGAAAGGACAGGGGGCTGGAAATTTGAAAAACAAAAGCAAAATACCGCTGCTGGTCATATTGTTTGGTATCGCCTGCGCCGTAGGCTTCTTCACAGCGCCGGGCATTTTTTTACTTATATCAAAGCAAGCCGACAGGTTCGGATATTACCCTCCGGGGTATTGCGTTGAAATACTAAAAGCTGAAAAGGACGCTCAGACCACATTCATTTGCACGGTTTTCATTGTAGTGGCTATGGGTTACTTATTATTCTTTTCCGACACAAAGGACGATTATCAGGCAGAGCTTTACAGCGTTACTCCTGACATTCAGATACCTCAGCCATTAGGTCAGTATCAGCATGGATCCGCATGGTTCCTTTCAGACAAAAAATTTTGTGGGGATTATCCGGTCGTAAGGATCAACTTAAAAGCTCCTGTTTTCCGCTATCTTTTACAGCAGGGAAAACAGGATATAAATGAAGTAAAGAAATACCGCATATCTAACGGAGAACTCAGGCAAAGAAAGCTTTTTCAGAATCTGCCGCACAGGATGATATATATCAAATATAATCACTCGAAGCTATATCTTAAAAGGCAGGCAAAAATGCTGAAAAGACTTGATACCGAACCGCTGAAAAAAACAGGCGGAGGCTTAGTTGTTAACTATAAGATAAGAGGACGCAAAGAATATATCAATGTTCTTACCGACGATATTCATTCAATGGTTTTAGGTTCAACGGGTTCAGGAAAATCACGTTATCTGGTTATACAGTCGATAATCTGTCAGCTGCTTGCCGGAGAATCGGTTTTTGTATCTGACCCAAAGGGAGAGCTATATCAATATTTGTGCAGGCTGCTTAAGCGTCTTGGAGTAAATACAATAGTGCTTGATTACCGTGATATGAGCAAATCAATGGGATATAACTTTTTACAACCTATTATTGACAAGCTTAAAGCAGGAGATCTTAACAAGGCAATGCAGCTGTGCCGCGATTACGCTACAATGATCGCCGGCAAGAAAAACGAACAGACTGAGCCTTTGTGGCACGACGGCAAGGTTGCTGTACTGGCAGCCGGTATTATGGCCTGTACATATGACAATATGGATAAGCCTCAGAACCAGAATCTATGTTATGTCTACGAATGGCTTACAAGGATGTGCGCTGAACGTTCGGGAGGAAAGGGGTTGCTGCTTAATGAATATCTAAAGGTTGCAGGTGAAGATCATCCGGCAAACCTTATCTTTGCTCAGGCAAACGTTGCGCCGAGCAAAACCCGAGGTAGCTTTTATACATCTGCGTGTACGGCTCTTACGGTATTTACCGACAGACAGCTCTATCACATTTGCAGTAATTCGGATTTCAAGCTTACCGACCTTGCGACAAAAAGGACAGCTATGTTTGTGATCCTGCCGGAGAGCAAGACAACGTTTTATCCGCTAGTATCTTTACTCGTTGCACAAATATATGAAGCGCTGGACGATTACAGCAATAACGTTTTAGGATCCGGTCGACTGCCTCGCAGAGTTCACTTTGATCTGGACGAGTTCGGTAATTTTTCAGCATTTCCTGATTTTAATATGATGTTAACGGTAGGACGATCCAAGGGCATTATATACAATCTGTTCCTACAGAGCTATGCTCAGCTGAAGGAGAAGTACAACGATAACATCTGCGAAATAATCAAGGGCAACTGTACAAATCAGATATACCTAAAATCCACAGACGATTCCGGAACCAACAAGCCAATATCGGACAGCTTAGGAAAATACACGACCTCAAGCTACTCACTGTCCTCCAACAGCGGCAAGTACAGCGGCGGCTCATCGTCAATGAACCTATCGGAACGCAATCTGCTTTTCCCGGACGAACTAAAACGGCTGAGAAGACCGTATATGCTTGTTATCGGAGAAAATGGCTGCAAGATCACAAACTCGCCTGATCTAAGTAAATGGGCTTTTAACACAATGCTCGGCTTGGGAAATAAGAAGCATAACGAAAAAGTCAGAGCTTTGCGGCAGTCGCAGAGACCCAAGCTTAAAGATGTAGACAAACCGCCGGAGTATGACGGTATGTGGGTAACCGCAAACTTCAATAAATTTAAAATACAAATCTTGAAAAAACAAAAAAGATTATAAAGGAGTAACTATTATGAAGAAAAACAAATTGAAAAGAACGCTTTTATCATTTGTCCTGACCGCTTTTTCAGCGGTGATTTTCGCTCAGTCTGCATTCGCTTCGTTCCAGGATTCCAAAATCGCAACAGGTACTGAAAAGCTTATAGATGACGTGCTTAAATGGATACAAATACTGGCTATACCTATTGGTACGGTTTTTATAATATACTTTCAGATCCGTAAAAGCGGAGCTGATCAGCAGGACAAAAAAGAATGGTCGGAAAGAACAAAAACGACAATAATCAGTGTCGTTATTGCAGAGGTCGCAAGTACGCTGATAAATCTGGTGCTTGCCTACTATAAGTAAGGAGCTTCATTATGAAAATAAAGGTATCTATAGACCGCTGTTTTAATAAACCGGATATGAACCTGAAGGCTCTTGCCAGAATTACGATAGACAATGTTTTTACAATCGAGGGCTTCAAGATAATGCCGGACAAAAATGGTGAACTTAAGGCTATTATGCCGCAGCAGTCTTATGTGGACAAAGATGGAAAAACCCAGTATAGGGATATTGCACATCCGATAACTCCGGAGGCAAGGAGCATAATATGCAGCACTATACTTAAAGCGTATTATGCTCATGTACAGCGGGCTGAGGCAGAGAAAATGTCGGCGGTTAAAACTCAGAGCAGCGCTAATGATCAGGGTAACAGCGCTGAATTAAAACCGCAGCTTGATCAGAATTACAATTATCAGAGTTGGGACAGCTTGCTTCAGCAAGAGCCTGATATGGAAATGGGGTGAACGCTTTGGCTGGATTAGTTTCTATAGCTATATGTTTTATACTCGGACTTATAGCTCCGGTACTGCTTGAAAATTTACAGAACTGCCTTGAAGATCTTGCATACAATTCTTTTAGAGTTGACGCATACATCTCAGAAACTACAAATTCTTCGGTAACTGAATCTCTAATGAATGTATTTGCTTCAATAGGGATCTCCCTGCTAATGCTTCTCTTTTTAGTAAAGGGATTCCAAACATATGTATTATACACAGACGGTGACGCAGAAAGCGATCCTATCAATTTTCTGGCACTTTTTATAAAAGGCTTGGTAATAGCTGTCTGCGGTAACACTGTTTTGAATTGGTTTGCAGAAATTATATCAGATCTCTCCGGTAAGGCTCTGACAGCAGTGCAAAGCTCTTTAGGAACAGATTATGATTGGGATGGATTTGTAGATTACTTTTCGACATGGACAGAAGAATCGCTGGCAGAAGAACTGACGAGCTTTGCTATAGTAGTAATTTTCACTATTTTCTTCTGGATAATATATATTAAATGTCTGGGCTATGGATTTGAACTATGGATCTTAAAAATTGCAATGCCTATATGCTCAATAGGACTTATTAACTCAGATAAAGGCATTTTCAAATCATATGTTATGAGTATCTCAAAGGTCATGGTAACTATACTTGTACAGATAACGCTTACACAACTTGGTTTTTCAATATTAATATCAGGATTTCACAACAATAACCTTTTAAGTGCGGCATTTCTTGGGACTATCTGCCTTTGGACGAGTTTAAGAAGTCCAAAAATGCTGGGTGACTTTATGATCCCGTCACAGGGAGGAGGTAATCTTATGATGAAGGCATATTATGGCGGTAATATGATCCGCAGTATTAAAAGCGTATTTAGACACTTTAAAAAGTAGTAAGGCGATGTGCATATGACTATATCAAATATAATAAACGGAATACTGATACTTATTCCTATAGGGTCAGCGCTAAGAATTGCGATACTTGCAATTTCTATGATCTCTAACAAAGATGATGAAAGAGCTATTAAGGGTAAGATCGTTAATACGATCAAGTTCGCAGTCTTAGCGTCCTGCGTGGGTATAATTAAGGATCTTGTCCTGCGTTACTATAACTAATTAATGGTGCGGCATTATGCCGCACCCGGAGGTGAAAAAATTGAATGAAAATAAATGCTATTTTCCGGTTGACGTATCCGTTGAAAAAGAATACACTCCCGGCTTAGGTAAAAAAGAAATGCGCCGAACAATTAAAGGAAGTTTCGTTGTACTGGTTTTATCGATCGTACTGTATATTTACTTCAATAACCTGTTGGCTTCAATGGTCGTTTTTATAGTAGGTTCAGCAGCCTGCGGGATATTTTGTATACGCAGTCCAGGTACTAATATATCATTTGTAGACGAGATTAAGAATCTTGCGTCTTACATAAAAGCTCAGAAAGTTTTTCTTTTTCAATATTCAGATGAATGGAGATAACCGAATGAAAACGATAATTGACGGGTTTAAATACGATACGGAAACCGCAGTAATGGTTATGTCTTATATGCTTAACGAATACGAAAAAGGAGAGCTTTACCGCAACCGCAAGTATAAATTCTTTTGCCTGCATATGCTGCAGCGGGAGAAAAAGCTTGAATATGAATACAAGATAATACCGCTAACAAAACAGCAGGCAATGGATCTGCTTATAGATTATGAGCAAATTGATGAGTATGAAAAGCTGTTCGGCGAAATACCCGAAGCTGAGGGAGAGGACTTTATACCGGAACCTGAAGAAGATGTAACAACAGCTGAGAAGGTATATATAACGGCTGAGATCCCGGAACCAGCCGAGCCTGGCGAACCCGAGGCGGTCATTTCAAGTAATGTTCCCGATGAAGATAGAAACGCTGACGCTGAAAAGGAAAGGAAAACAAAGCCGCTGCGCAGGGTTCAGAAAAAGCTACTTGCAGCCTGCCTAAATAATGATATTAAGACTGTACAAGCCTGCATTACCTGCGGAGCTGTACCGGGTGCAGCACATATACGGCGAGCGATTCTTTATGACGGCAGTGATATACTTCGTTTATTCCTTACCGATCCGAATCTAAAAATCAGCAAAAAAGAAATACGTCTTGCAATCTTAAAACGCGATATTGAGATGTTTAAGTTAATCTTACTAAAGTGTCCGAAGTTGGAAGAGTATGCTTTGAAAGTAAGTAAAAAATATCTTATTGCTGAAATTGTGGAATATTTAAAAAATGATTTCAATGAGGATAAGATTAAACAATCGGTACATAAGGCAGAAGAATAAGTGTGTCACTGTGACACTTTTCAGACAACGATAAAAGAATCGTACATATCTTGAATGGACTTAAAGCCTTAGAAATAATTGAAGAATGTGATTATAACGGTGATGTAAGTCCTATGAAAGAACCCGAAATTCT
>ULVT01001475.1_pt1 | contig 86769 bp, 77 predicted proteins | sample 1959701 | NCBI WGS metagenome assembly ULVT01 (sample SAMEA4835793, study PRJEB28245) | human gut metagenome | biome: gut microbiome; material: fecal sample | place: Denmark | collected 2008
TAGCTCAGATATTTATCCTAAAGGAGGTATGAGAGATTTAGTAGGAGAAGCTAATTCTATAGAAGAAGCTGAAAGTATGATCATTAAATTGCAAGCTAAGAATGATGATCCTAATGGATTATTATGTTGGTGGCAACTAGTGAATAAAGAAAATTTACAAATTATTAAATGTTCAGAAGATGAATAGTTACTGGTTACTTTATTTTATTGAACAAGCAGACAACTTTATTGCTTTGTTAAGTATAATACTAATTATTGTGTCTATACTTTTTATTGTGTTCTTAATAGTTGCTTCTATAGCAAGAGATGAAAAAGAAAAAGAACTTGCTAAAAAGCATCTTAAAAAGATAACACCAATATTGGCAGTACTAATATTGTCTGTAACATTGCTTCCTTCTACAAAGTCTTGTTATAGAATAATAGGATTAGGAACTGTTATAGAATATAGCAAAACAAATGAAAAAGTAAAAGAGTTGCCTGAAAACTTCATTAAAGCAGTAAATAATTATTTAGAAAAAAGTCAAAGTGAATGAGCTTCTATTATATGTAAATGTTGTGCTTGCTATAATTTGGTGGCAGTTAGTAGATAAAGAAAGTCTACAAATAATTAAAAGATCAGAAGATGAATAGTTATTGGGCATTATATTTGATAGAGTCTGCAGATTCTATAGGACTAGTATTTTTTATACTAACAATCTTATCTGCAGTAGCAATGGTAATAATGGCAATAGTAACAGCAATGTATACAGAAGAAAATGAGACTCTTAAAGACTACTATGCAAAGCTATTAATGAAATCTATGTATATGTTTGCTATATGCTTACTAATATTTGCTTTTATTCCTAGAACAAGTTCTCTTTATAAAATAATAGGAATAGGTTCTGTATTAGAATATGTAAATAACAATGAAGAGGCAAAACAACTGCCAGATAATGCAATCAAAGCAATTAATTATTATTTAGAACAAATACCTAAAGAAAATGTTAATAAAGATAGAGAGCAAGCCTGTGAGAATAGGCAGGATTAGAACAGAGATATTAAACACACAATTAATCTATTACATCGATGATATAGTAGATACAGGAACTAATTTTAGGTTAACCATTACATATGGAGCTCCTAATAGTAAAATATTTATCTCAGACTATAGTGAAGAACATCTAAAAAAGATTAGAGACACTCTATGTGATGCTAAAATAGAAAGGACTATAGATGCTAAAGAAATAGATATTACTAGTCATGTAGATAAAGCAGAAGCAAAAGCATTACAGTTGTCTTTAGCTTTAAAATAAGCCATTTTAAGGCATTTTTTCTTTAAAATGAATCAGTTGTTCAACTATAGTATAAAACTGTCTTAAAACGCTTAAAAACATGTTTATTTAACCTTTAAACTTATATTTATGAGAGAGAAAACTTAATAACAAACAATCTTAAATTGTGAAAGAGATATGAAGGGTTATGGAAAAGACATTTTCAATGTAAGAGTGGTGGTGAGATTAGGAAAAGAAAATGCCACAAAAATTGCTGAATTACTAAGAGCAAAAACACTAGAAGATAAAGTATGGAGTCTATCTGAATTAATTAATCTAAAGCTTCCATCTAAGACAACTATTTTTCTAGTAAGTGAGATTATTAGAAGGAAATATGAAAGGAGAATTGCTATTGCTAATAAGATCTTGAAAGAATTAGAGAAGGAGGACTAATATGGAATTGAGACTGGAAAGGTTGGTAGAAGCAGGAGTAACAGTCAATCAATTTATGTTGTTAGCTTTAATAGAAGCTAATCTTATTCCTGAATGTGTGGAAAGAGATTTTGATGATCTATTAAAACTACAAGAAGAACTATTCTTAAAAATTCTTGACAATAGAGTAGTACTAAGAGCTAAAGGGCAAAGATTATTAGCTGTTAAAGACAGCACTATTAAGTCTGATGATCTTCTATCTTTATCTAAAGAGTTAATGGATCTATTCCCTAAAGGAAATAAACCAGGAACTAATTATAGATGGAAAGGTACTTTAGCTAATGTAGCTGTTAAAGTTAAGAAATTTGTATCTAAGTATCCTCAATATACTAGAGAGGAAATTATTAATGCTACTAGAAATTATGTAGATTCTTTTAAATATGAAGATACGCGATATATGCAGCTGCTAATATATTTTATTGAGAAGAATGAGATATCTAAGCTAGCAGAAGCAATAGAATCAATGAGAGATGGAAGTGTTGTTGAACAAAGAGTTAGAGAGACTAGTATATGACAGATAATATATTCAAAAGGGCAGTAGAGGATGGATTAAAAGGTTTAAATAAGGGTTTAAATATAGGATTACCTAGATTAAATGCTTATATTCATGGAGTTCAGAAGAAATATTATTATGTTATAGGTGGAGGACCTAAGTCAGGTAAAACAGCATTCTTAGATAATTGTTTTATTCTTCAACCATATATCAATGATATCTTACCAAATAAAGAGCCTGTAGAATATCATTATTTTTCTATGGAGATAGATTTGGTAGAGAAAATTGCTAAATGGGTAGCGTATTTCATGGATATAAAATATGGAATTTATTGTGACTCAAACTATATCTTAGGAAGAAGTAAAAATAAACTTACACCAGAACATCTACAGCTAGTAAATGAGATTTATGATACAGACATTGTTAATCTATTTGGTGATCTGGATGAGAATGGTATTCCTAAAGAAGATTCTCCTAAACTAATAACATTCTATCAAGACAAAGAAACTCCTACTGGTATATATAATACTATGTTTAAGGTAGCAGAAAAGAATGGTAGAATATTAAGAGAAACTGTAGAAGAAAAAGATGAATTTAACAATAAGACCACTAAGCAAAGAATAGTAGGTTATGTTCCATATAATCCAAAAAAGAGAATTATATGTATAGTAGATCATGTAGCTTTATGTAGGAGAAATCCTGGATTATCAGAAAAAGAAAATATAGATAGGCTTTCTGATGGATTTGTGTTTCTTAGAAATATGTTTGGAATGACTATCATAGTTTTATCTCAGTTTAATAGAGAGCTAGAAAATATAGATAGATTAAAAGTATCTAGAGAAAATTTAGCTCCTACTAGAGCAGATTTTAAAGGTACTGGCAATCTTTCTGAAGATGCTAATCTAGTAATAGGTTTACTAAATCCTAATGTTTATCCAAACTTAGAAAATCATTTAGGATATTCTCTAAGAGATTGGGGAAATAACTATAGAAGTGTTCATATAGTAGCTTCTAGAAATGTTGAAGGAGATAGTAATATATCTGTTCTATTAGAAGGAAAGACTGGAAGGATAGTAGAACTTCCTAAGAAAGATGATCATGTGGGATTAGAAAAGATGAAGAAATATAAATTAGAAAAAGGATTATGATAGAGTTACCAAAAAAGATTATTACTAAGGCTGTAGTAGAGCCTAGAAGATTATTATTCTACAGCTTACCAAAAGCAGGAAAAACAACCATATTTTCTCAACTGCCTAATAGTCTAATTATTGACACTGAAGATGGAAGTGATTTTGTTGATGCTGTTAAGATTAAAGTAGACACACATCTACCATTAGAAAAGCAGTATGAACAGTTCATGGAAATTCTTAGAGCAATATGGAAAGATGGATATAATAGAGAAACAAGTATTTATACACCTCCTTATGAAACTCTTATTATAGACACTACCACTAGATTAGATGAATGGTCTGAGATTATAGGAACATTAGAATATATGGATAAACCTCAAGGTAAATCATATAATAGAGATGAGAAAGATAAAAAGACTAAACTTTCTCCATCAGATCCTAAATTTGAGAAGGTAACAGCTCTTCCTCAAGGCTATGGATATATGCATTCTAGAGATGTTATGATGAGATTGTATGATAATATCTGTAGGTTAAGTCCTAAAACTATATTTTGTTGTCATGTTAAGGACAAATATGTAGCTCAAAATCTATCTGAAGAGGTTTATACTAGAGAAATTGCCTTAACAGGTAAAGTAAAAGATATATATGCTTCTAAAGTAGATGCTATTGCCTATGCTTTTAGAGATGGTAATAAACTTAATTTATCTTTCTCTGGAGCAGAAGGAAGTAGATGTCCTTATCTTAGTGGAAAGACAATAACTATTTCTGAGTCTGATGAAGATGGAAATGTGAAAACTTATTGGAATAAAGTATATCCTAGTTTAAAAGAATAAATTATGAGATTTAAAGGAACTTCTAATTTAAATTTTAATAAAACAAATGTTTTATATTTAGTAGATGATTGTGGGACAGTATTAACAGCAGAAGTAATAAGATCCTATCCTTTAACTGTTAAACTTATATTTGAGGAGCGATTCATTGATCTAGTTGAAAGTGAACCAGATGAATTTGATTTTAAGTATTATTATATACAAATAGGAAAATTTTTATATAAATGCACAAGATATAGTAAACAGATTAAAGAGCAAAATAAAATAATTAATCTTCCAGAAGAAGAGGTCTTAATATACAGAACAAGAGACTGGGCATTATCTTCATGTGTTAAATTATTAATTAATAAAAATAGATTGTATTATGTTGATTGGAGAAAGAAAAGAAAGTAAAGGATATTCACCTTTAGTGGGAGTGGCAACTGTTGAAGTTATAGCAATTAATCCAGATCAAAAAACCTTACAAAAAATTATAGGAAAAGAAGTAGAACCTCCTATCTATGTGAAGACACAACAATTTCCAGATGGAGAGAAAGACACTGTAGACATTGTATTTTGGCTTAAAATTAAAGATGCAATAGCTAGAGAAAGAGTAGTTAGACTACAACAAACTCTAGTTAAATCTTCTTGGACTAGTAAAACTTCAGGAAAAGTACAAGTATTAAATATCTTTGGGCATTCTACTTGGATCACTCCTGCAGAATTAAAAGCTAAAGATACATCTAAGTATCCTTGGTTTAGACCAGAAGGTTTAAGACTAGCTTATAGAGGTGAATCTACATTAGTAGAGACTATTGCTAATTGGTTTAATCTTCCTCAACCTGGTAAAGTAGAAAAAGATTTAACACAAGCTTATTGTCAGATAGAAAATGTTCCTGCTCTATTTAAAGGAAATTTTAAAGAACTCCATGAGCTTGTTAAAATATCTGAAGGTAAAGAATACACATTTAAAGTTCTTCTAGGAGTTAGAGAAGGAAGAGATGGTAGAGTGTTTCAAACTATCTATAATAGAATGACGATGAGAAATTGGATTACTGATTATAGTAAACTAGCTGCAGAAGTGTCTGAGATCTCTAATGCTTTCTATGGAAGTGATCCTTTTGAATTAAAGGAATATAAAGTAGAAACTACAGAGCCAGATAAACCTCAAGAATTAGAAGATAAAAAAGATCATGATCCAATGAATATGGATAACGATGATCTTCCATTTTAATTAATATATGTTAATTGGTAGACCTCTCTCAATAGAGAATAAAGATGAATTAAAGTTATTATTTTATTTTCTAGGAGAAATACCAGTAAACCAGTTAATTAATAGTCCTCTAAGGGAAGATAATCATCCTTCATTTTACATCTTCTATAATCCAGATGGTAAAATATATTATAAAGATTTTGCTAGTGGAGAATATGGAGATATAATATCATTAATTAAATCTTTTTTACAGCTTCCCACATTAGCTGATGCTATAGATGTGATATCTAAGGCAAATGTGGAATCAAAAACTAACTCTGCTTGTCATAGAATAAATTATATACCTAAAAAAGAAGAATATGATATTAAAATAAGGATAAGAGATCTGAACTTAGAGGATATTGAATATTGGGAAACTTATGGTGTAGATCATAAAAGATTAAAAGAGTTTGGGGTTTATCCAATTTCACACTATTATTTAATGGATAAAGATTATAGTCAATTATTTAGCACTAAAAGCTATTGCTATGCATATACTGAATACTATTCAAAATTTTATTATAAAATATACAGACCATATAGTAAGAGTGTTAAATGGACTTCTAATATTCCTTTTAGTATCTGGGATTTGTATAATCTTCTTCCAAGTTATGGAGATACTGTAATTATCACCAAGAGTAGAAAAGATTCTATGTGTATAATGTCTAATAGTTGTTATCCTTCTATTAATATGCAAAGTGAAACAGGAAACCCTTCTAAAGAGAAAATAAATGATCTAAAAAAGAGATTTAAAAATGTACTTATATGGTATGATAATGACTTTAATAAATCCCATAATTGGGGTAGAATGTTTGCATCTGAAATAGCTAAAGAACATGATCTTATTCAGATAGAAATACCTGATGGATTTGAAGCTAAAGATATCTCAGACTTTCATAGAGATTTTGGAAAAATAATTACTAAAGAACTAATTAAAGAGCTTGTAGAGAATGGAAAACAAATATAGAGTGGCTGTATATGGCTCACTAAGAAAAGGTCTGTATAATCATTATTTGATGCATACTGCAGACTTTATTAAAACTGTTAGAGTAGATGTGCCTTTTAGAATGATATCTATTGGTGAGATGTATCCAGCATTAATTCCTAATACAGATAATCACAGCATTGTATTTGAGCTTTATAAAGTGAATGATAGAACAGCTAAAAATTTAGATGTATTAGAAGGATATCCAGACTATTATTCTAAAAAGTATATCACAATTGAAGGAGAAGATTATCTAGTATATTTCTTATCTCCTCTTAAAATTACAAACAACGAAAAAAATATTGATTCTGGTGATTGGCTAGAATATATAACTAAAAAACAACAATAAAATTATGGGCTTATTTACATCTCTTATTGGAGTTTCTAATAAAGGAACTAGTTATTATTACACAAACTGTCCATGTTGGGGAGCTTTTAATTCTTCTCTTAGAGTTAAACTTAAAGAAAGTGATGAGAAGTATCAATTCGTAAAAGTAGGAATATTTACTAATGGTAGTAATTCAGGATTATCTAATAATACTGAAACTAAAAAAGAAGATATTAAAAAATATCTTACTTATATAGGTAATATTATGGGTTGTCCTTTAGTTGGATTTGAGGACTATAAAACTAACTATCAATATCTTATAGAACTAAACAACTCTATCCAAAGGTTAGGAAAAACAAATAACCCTTTAGAGTATTATGAGAAAAAATTACCAAATAGTAATCTTAAGGGATACCAAGCTACTTTTGATATCAGCAAGCCAATGGAATTAGAACCAGATCGTAGAGATCTCTTCTTTAAACATTTTGGTCCATTAGTTAGAATGAGTTATGAAAATACATACAATCCTGTTTTAAATGATATTTTAGCCCTTCCTGAAAGCAAACAGTTCTTGTTTAAACATTTTACTTTCTATGAACTGCTTTATCTAGCTGCAGCTTATAGAAATCTAACTGGACAAGGGCACAGTGCTTGGCCTAGAGATTGTTTTATTCCAAATGTTAAAGAATTCTTAAAAATAATCTATTCTACAAATAAGAATGAAAAGCTTCCTTCTAGTATGTTTAATTGTTTTAAAACAGTTAAAAATATAGAAGTAGCAGAAACTATTTCAAAGATTTTTGGTATTAGAAAGGAAGAACCATTATTATCAAAACTTATCAAACTAAATAAAGAGAAATGAAAATTTATATTGCAGGAGATTATGGAGTAGGATATGCTTATTGGCTTCTAGACTATTATAAAGACTCTGCTATCACTAGAAATATTGATGAGGCAGATCTTGTAATGTTTACTGGAGGTGCAGATATTAATCCTTCTATCTATGGAGAAAAAACATCTGAGACTTATTGGGGAAATGAGGCTAGAGATAAAGTTGAAATAGAAGTATTTGAAGCTGCTGTAGAACTAGGAATACCTATGATAGGTATCTGTAGAGGATTACAACTAATATGTGCTCTATGTGGAGGAAAAGTGATTCAAGATGTATCTAATCATGCAGGAAGCTCTCATAATATTATCTTTAAAGATGGTTTTCAATGTATAACAACTTCATTGCACCATCAAATGGTATATCCTTTTGATCTTCCTAAAGAAAACTATAGTATAGAAGCTTGGGGAATAGAAAGAAGATCAACTAGATATATTAATGGAGAAGATAAACAATATGAAGTTATTCCTCCAGTAGAACCAGAAGTGGTTCTTTTCTTTAAAGACAAAAACAATAATCCAGTTAAATGCTTAGGAGTTCAAGGACATCCTGAGATGATGAAATTTGGAGATTTTCATAAAAAATTAATTGAACTTATAAACAACAACTTATTAAACAAATAAATATGAACAAAGTAGTAATTTTATGTGGCTTAGGTGGTAGACCTTCTATGAAAAAAGTGTTTGCAGAAGTAAAAAATCCAAATGCTTATCTAGTCATTAGAAAGAAATTAGAGAAGTCTGAAGGGTTCTTGTTTGAAGTATATTCTAAAGATGAAAATGGGAATATTATTATGACTAGAACTAAAGATATAGCAGCTCTATTAGACAAAGCCTATTTAATTAAATGGGGAAATAGAATTCAAGTAGATGATCTTCCTGCAGTTGTATATAATAATTCTGCCTCTATTAAGAAGGCTTCTGTAAAGAGTATTGCTAGACAATTATTTGTAGAAAATGAAATAAATTGTCCTTTAAATATCACTCCTAATACAGAAAGAGATAAAATAGTATTTCCTATTATTGGAAGACCTTTGCTACACCACCAAGGTAAAAACTTTTTAACATTCAATACTTGGGAAGAATTTATTGCTCATTATAATGTTCATAAGAAAGATCATTATTATAGTAACTTTGTTCCTAAAGTTAAAGAGTTTAGAGCTCATGTTGCTCAAAGTAAAATTCTTGCTCTGTTAGAAAAACCTAAACCTGCTGATCCTAATCAAATAGTATGGAATCATGCTCAAAATACAGAAGCATGGACAGTTATTGGATGGGATGACTATGGTAAGTTTGGTAATCTAAGACCTGGTGCAGAACCTACTAAAAATGATCTTAGACTGTGTCAAGCTTGTGTTAAAGCAGTACATGCACTAGGATTAGACTTTGGTGCTGTAGATGTTGTAGTAACAGAGGATGGTACTCCTTATGTATTAGAAGTAAATACTGCTCCAGAACTATCTAATTCTGAATATGCTGCTGCTAAATATTCTAAATATTTTGACTGGATTGCAGCTTATGAATATGAAGAAGATATGGAAAATAAGAGAGAGGACTGGTCTTCTCTAGAATATATGAAAGCTAAATCATTCTCTTGGAAAGAAATTAATTTTAGACAAAATGACTAGAAAGATAATAACAATCAAGAATCCAGTAATTAGGAGAACTGATTTTAGTATCTTTAATAGTCTTCAAAGCTCAGATATTTTTAAGGACCTGGATTTTATTCAGGTCTATACAAATAATTCTGATAAAATGTTTCTAGATAAAGATTTGTGTTCTCCAATATTCTATGATGGGCATAGAGTAGAATTTATTAATTTTAGAGCATCTAATGAAGAGAGCTATGGTATAGAAGATGCGTATAATCTAGGATATCATGAAGACGAACAAACATTCAAAAGTGTTTCAGACATAAATAAATCTTTGATCTCTTACCAAGCTCAAGTAGAGTCTGATTATCCAGATTTAGTCACTGTTAATACAGAAGGACTAAAGAAGAAGTTGTGGAATCCAGATCCTAATTTTCTATATGATTTTATATGTGCATATAGAGAAGTGAGAATTCCATGGAAATCTACTCATAAATTCTTATGTTATACAACCTTAGAAAAGGCTACTAAAGTATTAGTCTTAAATGGTTTAAACAAAAATTCACTTATCAAAAAACAAAGATTATTTTAATATGATTTTAAAAGTTATTAAGGATGTTACTCCTCTATCAAAAGGAATGTTGGTGTCTTCTACAAACAGTTATAAGTATTCTGAAGAGGCAGATATATTTAATAAGTTAGTTCCTGTTCCATTTGAAGAAGCCAATGTGATTAGAGTAAATTGTGTATTAGGTGCCCTTCCTAAAGATTGTTTTGAGAACTGTACTGTTGAGGTGTCTAATCCTAAACATGAACTCTATAAAAAGAAGTTTGAGATATCTTCTATTATTATGGAGGATATTAAAAATAGAACCGAGTTTGAGTTTATGAGTGGTATTATAGACCCAATACTTATTAAATATATTGTTGTTGAATATAATGGAAGGATCTATAATCTATCTTTAGGAGATACTCAATTATCTTTCCTAGATAATGAGGTTATAGAAGAGTATAAAGCTTATCTTAGATATATAGATAGAGAAGAGTATGAAGAGACTTTCTCTAATGAATGGGATGTAGATGTACTAGAAACTGAAGAGGAAAAGAAAATTCTAGAAGAGAAAACTTATTTTGTACATAATACAGGAACTATGACTCTAGAAAAAGGAGCTCTATATGAAGTAATTAAGTTTATGAAGAGAGATTCTGATACTGGAGAATATGTAGAAGTTCCTCAATCTAAAGCTAGAGTAGCACAAGTACTAGCTAATGGAAATTATGTAACAGTTTTATTAAAGAATGGTAACATTATAAGAAAATAATTATGAAAAGAGTAGATAACATCTTAATTGGATCAGATCCTGAATTGTTTATTTATAATAAGGAAAAAGCAGAGATTGTCTCTGCAATTCCTTATATTCCTGGTACTAAAGAATCTCCTTATATTATTGGAGATAAAGGATATGCTCTACAAACAGATAATATTTTAGCTGAATTTAATATTCCTCCTACTAATAATGTAGATGAATTTGTAGAACATATGAACTTTATGAAGGGATATATTCAAGAACATTTAAGTAAGATAGATCCTAATTTAACATTATTACATCTACCTGATGGACATTTAAAAGAAGAATACCTACAAGATCCTCAAGCTAAAGAAATTGGTTGTTCTGAAGACTATAATGCTTGGGAAGATGGTGAGGTAAATAAGAAGCCAGCAGAATTTCCAGGAACATTGAGGACTGTGGGTAAAATTGCATGCCCAGCTGCATAGAAATATGTTAGCAAGCAAGAACCAAATTAGGTGAATGAGAAATCAGTATAAAAATTTGTAAATCTTGAAATTTTTAAGTATCTTTGTATTACAGAAACATGTAAAACAAAGTATTATGACAGAATTTCAAGAAAAAGTTTTAAAATTAATAGAAGAAGGTAAATCTCCAAGTGAGATAAAAAGATTGTTGAATTGCCCAAGAACATCAATAGCATCAGTATTAAAAGCTCATAATGTACCTATAGAAAAAAGAAATTATTTACACAAAAAATGTAAAGAAGATTATTTTGATATAATAGATACAGATGAAAAAGCTTATATATTAGGATTTTTTATAGCTGATGGAACAATTGATAGTTTTACTAATAGAATGGGAATTAGCATACAATCTTCTGATAAAGAGGTTTTAGATTTAATTAAGTTTGAATTAAATATTAGTAATAATATTGTAATCAGTAATAAACATCCTGAGTTGAGAAAAGAACAAGCTCAATTAAGATGGTCTTCTAAACATATGGTAAATACTTTAAAAAGATATAATATTCTTCCAAGAAAAACTTATGACAGTGAATTTATTTTTCCATTTGATAAAATTCCAGAACAATTTTATAGGTCTTTTATTAGAGGATTTATAGATGGAGATGGTAGTTATGAATTTAATGGAAAGGGAATTTTCACTATTAGATTAGTAAGTACATCTAGATCATTTTTAGATCAAATTGGAAATATTATTTCTTCTAATATAGAAGGTATGGGTTATTGCTTAGAATATCATAAAGGAAAAACTATTGATTGGTACACATTAAGATTTCAAACTTATGGAATTGATAAACCTAATAAAATTTTAAAATTGTACAAATTTTTATATCAAGATTCTAAGTTTTCTTTTAAAAGAAAAAAAGATAAAATGGAATCTTATCTTAAATACCTAGGTAAGTTAGAGAATTAACAAGCTCTAGCCACTGTAAAGCATAGGAATTGAAACTAGAAATAGAATAAAATATTCCCAAGAGTGGTTCTCCCTTAACAGGTAATGCTGAAGGTGAAAATATATGCTGATCTATAAGAATAGATTAAACTTATAGAACTATAGGATAAAAAGCCTATAGGGTAACAATGAATGATGCACATTCATATAGGATATAAAGATCCAGTAGCCCCATTAAATATCATTATTGTTAAATTTATGGACCTATTCTTAGGTGTTCCTTCTACATTAATAGAACCCAAGAATGAAAGAAGACAAGTATATGGTGCTGCAGGGGCCTTTAGACATTGTAGATACGGATGTGAATATCGTTGCCTAAGTGGTTATTTCTTAAAAGATAATAATTTAATTAGATGGGCTTTTAATAACACTTTAAAAGCAATAGAGGAAGTAAATAAATATTTAGACGATGATGAAGATTCTATTGACATAGATGTATTAAAAGAAGAAGTCTTAGCTGCTATGGGAGGTAATGTAACAGTAGCTAAACAGCTAGTAGAGACATTTAATATTCCTATGGTTTAATTATAAATTAATATTATGTGTGGACTTTTTGGATACATTGGAAAAGATAACAGACGATTTAGTTGGGATAAATTTAATGTACTAGGGCTTTTTAATGACTCTAGAGGAGGAGATTCTTGTGGTAGATATCTACTAGGAAGAGTGCTCTATGGAGTAGATAAAAAGAAATTGTACAGAGACTTAGTATTAGCTTATAAAAATGATCCTGTATATAAAGAAAACAATGTTATATTAGGACATTGTAGAAAAGCTACAGTAGGAGCTCATACAGAAGCTAATGCTCAACCAATAGTATTAGAAAATGAAAATCTCACTTTAGAAGATCTAAGACAACCAGATGCTATATCTGAAGACTTTGTAATGATTCATAATGGAACTTTATGTAATCATGAAGAGTTAGCAGAGAAATATGGTATTGAAGAAGTAAAAGGAGAAACAGACTCTAAGATCCTAGCTAAATTAATTAAGAAGGAAGGATTTAAAATCCTAACAGAGTATATAGGTGCAGCTGCTATTGTTATATATGATATTAGAGAGAAGTTATCTAGAGGAGTGGATGTTGTATATATGTTTAGAGGAAAATCTAAGGCATATAGTACATCTACTGTAGCAGATGAAGAAAGACCTCTATTTTTATATAACATTGAAGATAACTATTGGTACTTCTCTTCTTTAGAGGAATCTCTAGATTTTATAGATAATTCTAAAGATGATAAGAAAAGAATAGTTGCAGTAGAGCCTAACACTCTATATAAATTTGAAGATGGTAGATTAGTTAGTAAAACTCCTTATGATAGGTCAGAATGTCTTCAAAAGAAGCCTTATGTCTCAACAGTTAATTCTAATAGGCATCATTATTATGGATCAGACTATAATAGTTATGATTATGGAAACTATGGAGGATATGGTGATGATTACGAAGACGATGTAGCATATCAAAACTATTGGGATAGGCAAAGAGATAACTTTAAAAAAGAGAATAAGACTAAACATATTCCTGTATTAATAGTTCCTTCTAAACTTAAATATCAGAGTGCTATTGATGAAGAGGATATTAAGCCTTTATATCAAGTAAGTGAAAGCATTGTTTATGCTAGAGGTAGATACTATCGTAAAGAGGCACTTTTAAATGGTGTGTATAATAGTTCTGTTTTAGGATATGTAACCGATGCAAAATATTCTTCTGATTGGAGACTGTATTTTATAGAAGGTCTGTTAATATTCCCTGAATGTTATAAGACTGCAGAATTAATCTATAAACTCTCTGGTAAGATAGATTATATTACACCTTTTGTTGCAGAAAACTTTGTATATTTAGGAGAAAATACTTTCACAAGATATGATTTTACTTCTAAAGGTAATCTGTTTCCTACAGGATATTTCTCTCCTTTATATACTACTAAAAGTTATCTTATAGTTAAGGGAGTTAGTTCAGAATATAAAACCTTTAATAATAAAACAGATCTTAATGATATAGGTAAGAGAATAGGAATGTCTCCTTATTATGGCAACTTCAAGAATGGAAAAGGAAACTATCTTACTCCTAAATGGTTAAAGCTAGATTTTAATAGGATATCAGAATGCATAACATATTATTTTGGAGAACTAGGATGGGAAGAATTTCAAGAAGATGTTATAAACAATTTTGAGGACTTACTATTAAGTCTTAAGAGTGAAAGCTTTGCTCAAGTAGAGGCATGCAAAATACAGTTTCAATTATTCATTAAAGAATGTGAAGATATTAGTAGTGTACAACCACTAATAAAAGAAGCTAACGAGATTATAGAAAATTTAAATGTAACACTAAAAACACTAGACTAATTTATGTTTAAGGACGATTTTAATGTAGAAGAGGGAGTTCATTATTTTTTATCTTCAATACCACCAAGTAGAAATAACTACTATGATTTTGAGAAAAAAGAAATGAGAAGTAGTACCTCTTCTCTTATTTATGGAGTTGTTAATTATGATCCTTTATCTCAACTATATTATTTTGGATTTTATAGCAGAAATCTTACTAAGAATGTTCAAGTGGATATTAAAGGGTCAATATTTGGTGTATTTGATAAAAAATATCTAAAAGAAGTAGGGTTTCTAGAAAAAGAACCAGATATATATATTAGTCCTAGATCATTAGTATATAAGAAAGATGGTAAGTTTACATTAGGAATCAACAGTAAGTCTCAGATTAGAAATAGAAAGTATTCTTGGAACTATGATTTCCCTAATAATTATGGTGCTAAATTTCTATTAGAAGACTTTAAAAGATATCATGCTAGTTGTTATATTCCTAATAGAGAAGGTGTCTTTAAACTGCCTGAATTAACTTTTGGAGTAGAATTTGAGACTTGTTCTGGTGCTGTTCCTCAAACAGAATGTACTAGACTAGGACTGATTCCTCTAAGAGATGGTTCTATATCTGGAAACGAATATGCGACAATTCCTCTAAAAGGAAAGAGTGGTATAGGTGTATTACATGAAACATGTGAAGTATTACAGAGTTATTGTGATATAGACCATCAATGTTCTCTTCATGTGCATGTTGGTGTTCCTAGTGTAGACAAAAAACTTGTTGTTGCTGCATACCACTATTTTAAAGCTTTAGAACCACAAATTTTAAATATGTTCCCATTCAATATAGTTGCCTCTTCTACATTTAAGAAAGGAGATAAAGACTATTGTAAGAGGCTTCCTGAGGATATTTGTGATAGTGGTTCTACAGTAGATAAACAATTTAAACAATTGTTTGATATGTATGCAGAAACTCCAGGTTATAACTTTGAAGGCTTTGGAGCTAACCATCCACATGATAGAGATGGAAATAGAAAATGGGAAGTTCATGCTAGATACAAATGGGTTAATTTAGTAAATCTTATCTTTGGAGGAGCTAAAACTATTGAGTTCAGAGTTCATACTCCAACATTAAATAAGTATAAAGTGATTCCATGGATATATATATGCACTTCTCTAGTTTGGTATTTACTAAATCATCAAGATGAGATTATAGAGTCAGCTAAAAAAGGAAAGACTAAATTAGTATTAGACTCCATTATTTCTAGTTGTTTTAAAGATAGAACAATTGTAGACTATTTATTATCTTATATCTTTAGTAGGATTAAAATGGTGGCTCAACATCAAAACTGTTATGGTGATAGATTTGGCTTCCTTGAGATTCTAGATGATGTTAGTTATTCGTTTAACTATAAACAAATAGAACTAGTAAAATAAATGGAGATTTTTATACCAGGAAATGTCCCTAGTAGCAAAAATTCTAGAATGAGAGCAAAGAGTGGGCTTATAATTAAGTCCCCTCTTTGTTTTAAATATGAAAAAGCTACTAAGGAATTTTTTGTAGAAAAAGCAAAAGAATTTAGAGATTATGTAGGAGAGATAGATAAACCTTTATTTATAAGACTTCATTTTGTAAGGGATAGCAGAAGAAGATGTGATTTTCATAATCTAACTCAGCTTTTAGCTGACCTATTAGTAAAAAATGGTTGGATAGAAGATGATAATATGAATCAAGTATTCTTTGTTCCTTATAAAATAGAAGGTAAATGGTATTCTATTGACAAGGAGAATTGTGGAGTTTGGATAAAAGTAGATCAATGGAAAATTTCAGATTAAGTTGTAGTGAACAAGAATTTAGAGAAACAAAAGCCTTATCTTATTCTAAGATATCTTCTTATGATAAAGATGGAGCTATTTCTCTAATAACAAAGAAAGATTTAGATGGAAAGCCATACATTATATTTGGAAAACTAGTAGATGATATGTTATTGTCTCCTCAGAATTTATCTAAATATAAATTAAATAATTATAGTGGAGAATTGCCTTCTGGTAGTATATCTGATATAATTAATAAATGTGTTGATCATATAGTAACAACAGGAGAAGGATTAGCAGATAAAATAATATTAAAGTTCTTTGAAGAGAAAGATTTTTATAATAATTGGAAGCCTGCTACTAAAATAGCTGCTGTTAGAAAATACGATCATTATCTAAACTTTATGTTAGAAAATAAAGATTTTGTCTTAATAACACCATTTATGTGGTCTACTGCAGAGAAGGTAGTAGAAACTATTAAGACATCTTCTAAAACTAAACAGTGGTTTGATCTATTAGAAGGACAAGAGGGCTTTAATCAAGCAGATTTTATTACAGAATATAATGGCTCTAAAGTAAAAGGAGCTTTTGATAGGCTAGTGGTAGATCATGTTAATAAAACCTTTCAGATAATAGATTTAAAGACTGGTAGTGTTAAATCAGATGAATTTGTAGATCAATTTTGGAAGTTTAGGTATTGGATTCAAGCTACTCTATATTATAAGATGCTGGAGAAAGTTGTTCAAGATGATGAAGAATATAAAGACTATGAAATATTAGATTTTGTGTTCATTTATATGCCTTCTAGTGGAGCAACTATTCCCACTGTTTTAACTGTAGAGAGAGATAGAATACCTGCTTTTGAAGATGGATTCTATATAGGAAAATCTGAATATAAACATAAAGGTGTTAAACAGCTAATAAAGGAAATAGAATGGCATTATGAAACACAGATCTTTGATGTAAGCTATGACTTTATAAACAAAGAAGGATGTTATATAGTGGATAATAAACAAGTAAGAGGAGAAGATGAATAGTGCAGCTAGAAAATTATTGTTACCATTACTAGCCACCAAGGTGCATGTACAATATCCAGAATTAATAACTAAGGTAACATATGTAGGACCATATCTATTACTACACTATAAGTTTAGCGATAGTCCTAGTTTTATTAAATATGAAGACTATTTAACAAATCATCCATTATTTAAAAAACATCTTGATAATGGTAATGTAGTGATATATTCTTTTAATATGCCTGAGGAGTATACAAAAGAAATATATCTCTTTAATAAAGGGAATGTAGAAGACTTTTCTGATAATGCTAAAAACATTGTCTTAAAAGCTTATACTCCTAAAAATGATATGGATTTGTTAAGATTAAAATATGTGTGGGTACGAGATGAAAATGAGAAAAACAAAATTAAAGCTAAGTTTTTTGTAGTTCCTTCTGACTTAGATAAGATTACAATAGATCTAGCAGAAGAGAAGTTTAACTATCTTAGAGATATAGATCTAACTTTTGATGATAACATTAGAAAAAAACTAAATTTTAATTGATATGAAGAAAACAGCTGAAGAGTGTAGTAAAGAATATTTTGAGGGTGATGAATTAGCAGCTAAAGTGTTTTTATCTAAGTATGCAGGAGAAGGTGAGAAAACACCTGATAATATGCATCAAAGAATAGCTTTTAATGTATCAGAGATTGAAAGAAAGTTTAAGAAGGAACTAACAGATAAAAGAATAAATATAGATAAACTATCAGATTTAGGACAAGAATATCTACAAGAACTATGTGAGTCTAATGACTATCAAATTAGAGATAAATGGTTCAATCTATTTAGACATTTTAAATATATTGTACCAGGAGGTTCTATTATGGCATCGTTAGGTAATACAAATAATGCTTCTTTAGCTAACTGTTTTGTTATTGATGGACCAAAGGATAAGATGGGAGAGATAATGGATAAAGGCAAAGAAATGGCTTATCTATTTATGAGAAGAGGAGGTGTAGGAACACATCTAGACTATCTTAGACCTAATGGGGCTTTAGTACATAATGCAGCAAAAACAAGCTCTGGTGCAGCTAGTTTTATGGAATATTATTCTACAACTGTTAAAACAGTGGGACAAAATTCAAGAAGAGGAGCATTAATGCTTTGTATGTCTGATAAACATCCAGACATCGTAGAATTTATTACTATGAAACAAGATCTTTCTAAAGTAACAGGAGCTAATGTTTCTGTTAAGATTAGTAAGGATCTAATTAAAGCATACAAGAACAATGAAGATTGGCTTCTTAAATGGCCTATAGATTCAAATATAGAGAACTTTGTTGATTGGAAGTCTCAAGACTATGAATACAATAAATTGTATCCTATAAATGATAATAGAGCCTATTTTAAGAAGATTAAAGCTAAAGAATTATTTGATCTTATTATTACTAGTGCTTGGAAAACTGCAGAACCTGGAATATTATTATGGGATAATATTTTAGATTATGATCCTGCTTCTGTGTATCCTAAGCTAAGAGCTGTGTCGACAAATCCATATAACTGTGTGGCTTAATAAAGTGATTTATTAAGAAAACATTTCTAAAAACAAGGGAGGTCCTAGAGAAAGCTTTAGGATTATCTTGTGCTAATGAGATATTCATTGTGCAACGACTATAGAATTTTAATACATGAGAAAAATAGAAGACAAAAAAGAGTTAGTAAAACTCTGCTCATTTATGGTAATGGGTGATGGGGGAGTATATAAAAGTACTGGAAGTAAAGAATATTCTTTTGCAATGAACATGATAGTGAAAAATGAAGATTATGTTTTGTTATGTAAAGATATTTTAGAGAATATAACTTCATGTAAAATATCTCCAGTACAAAAAGAAGGAAATAGACAACTACAATTAAGATTGTCTTCAAAAGGGCATCCTTTCTTTACCACTTTAAGAGACAGAATCTATATAGACAAATATAAATCAATAGATAAACATGCTCTAAAACTTTTAGATTATGAAGCACTGTCGTTTTTATATATGTCTGATGGAAGCTTAACTTTTAATAAAGGAATATACCCAACAGTCACTTTAAATCTAAAAAGATTATCTTATGGAGATCTTTTTATTCTCAAAAAAGCTTTAAAAGAAAAACTAGATTTAGAGTGGAATATAAATAAGGATGGTAAATATTTCTATTTAAGATTAAGACAAAAGGATATTTTAAAGTTTATGGAAAATATTAAGCCTTATATAACTCCTTCTTTCATGTATAAAATTTTGGATGAAATGCCCTCTGATAATAAAGAGGTGGTGAAATAGTCTGTTCTATATAGTAATATATAGAGTTGCTTAGAAATAAGTAGCCTAGATTTATCTAGTAACATAATAGGCGGAGAACAACCTTTAGCAGATGCAGATTCATGTAGATTATCTCATGTAAATCTAAAATCCTTTGTTAAAAATCCATTTACACCAGAAGCTACATTTGATTATGAGCTGTTTAGAAAAGTAGTGTATAATCAAGTAGTATTCTTAGATGATATTATTGAACTAGAAATGAGCAATGTTCAAAATATTATTAATGGTTCTGATGCAGATAGTGAAAAAGAACTATGGACTAGAGTGCTAAATATTGCTAAGAATGGTAGAAGAATAGGATGTGGTTTTACTGCATTAGGAGATGCTATAGCAGCTATGAATCTATCTTTTAAAGATTCTCATTATTTAGTAGAATCTATAATGGAAACTAAGTTTAAAACAGAACTAGAAGCTAGTATAGATTTAGCATATCTTAGAGGAACATTCTTAAATTATGATTATAATACAGAATATCCTGAAGATAAACCTAGTAATGAATGGTATCAATTCTTATTAGAGAATTATCCTAAGATTGCATCTAGAATGAAAGAATTAGGTAGAAGAAATGTTTCATTAAGTACTGTAGCTCCTGTAGGTTCTGGATCATTAATGACTCAGACTACTAGTGGTATTGAACCTATCTTTAAAACTCTTTATGATAGAAGGGTTAAAGTTAATGCTTTTGATGAGTCCTATGACTTTATAGATCCCAATACTAAAGAGAAATTTAAAGTGTTTACAGTAGCACATAAAGGATTTGAAGAATATTGTGAGATAGTATCTGGAAAGAAGTTTAAAGATTTATCTAAGAGTATGATTACTACTCTATTTAAATCATCTCCTTATTTTGGTAATGAAGCAGCAGATATTCCATGGGAAACTAGATTAGAGATCCAATCTATTGTGCAAAAATATACTACTAGTTCTATCAGTACTACTATTAATTTAGCAGCAGATACTCCTAAAGAAATAGTAGAGAACATATATTTGAATGCTGATAAGATGAAGCTGAAAGGGACCACCATTTACAGGGAATCTAGTAGAAGTGGAGTATTAGTATCAACAGAAACTAAGACTTCAGATCCTTCTAGAAAGGCCCCAAAGAGACCTTCTGAGCTATTCTGTCACATTCATAATATGAGAGTTCAAGGAAAAAATTATCTTTGTGCATTGGGCTTCTATGAAGGCAAACCATATGAAATATTTGTATGTCCTACACCAGAAGACATTAAGCTTCCAGATGTAGGTAAGATTGTTAAGATTAAGAAGAGTTACTATCAACTTCAAACACAAGAAGGAAAAGTACTAGTAGATAATTTCATTGATGTAATGGATGATCAATTAGAAATGATCACTAGAATACTTTCTATTGCTATTAGAAGTGATGTAGGCTTTAATTTCTTAATAGATCAACTAAAGAAGAGTAAGGGAGATTTAACAGCGTTTCATAAAGTATTAGCTAGAACTATTGCTAAATATGTTGAGAATAAGGCTAAGAGTGGTGAAAACTGTCCTGTATGTGGAGAAAAATTAGTCTTCCAAGAGGGATGTTTGGTGTGCCAGTCCTGTTCGTATTCCCATTGTGGTTGATTATTTTGTGAAAAAACTTTTATTGTATATTTAGAACATCCATTATGAATAAATAAAACAGTATAATATGGGAGAATTTAATGAAGAGGGAGAACAAATACTGTCTATGATTGGAGTAATATGTCCTAAACCAAAAATGAATATAATAGATGCAACTAGAAGCATGCTTGATGAAGATAGAATTATAGGCAATTATGATTGGCCTAAAGATAAAATTCTATTTCAAAAAGAAGGAGAGATTATAGTGATTCCAGGCAATACTGCTTGGAATCCTACTATGAGAGAAATATTGTCTGGAAACTATTATATTATAAAATAATGATATATTTTTGTTCTGATCAAAAAAGAGTAGAAGGAAGTAGTGTATGGAAGGAAACAAGTGTTCAAAATATATTATCTTATTTTAAAAATCATAAGCACATAGCTTTAGATACTGAAACTAGTGGCTTAGATCCTTATTCTTGTGAACTTCTATCTATACAATTGGGAGATTTTGAAAATCAATTTGTAGTTGAATACTCTCCTAAAATATTAGAGGGATTAAAACCTTTATTTTTAAGAAAAGATGTAGTATGGGTACTTCAAAATGCTAAATTTGATTTACAATTCTTTTATAAACATGATATCATACTAGAACATATATTTGATACCTTCTTAGCTGAGAGTATCATATATTGTGGCTATGATGATGTTAAATTGTCAAATTATGTTAGAAAATCTTTAGATGTTCTAGCTCTTAAATACTGTGGAGCTTTATTAAATAAAGCTATTAGAGGAACTATTAATAAAGTTGGATTAACAGATAGGGTTATTGAATATGGAGCTAATGATGTTAAATATTTAATACCTATCATGACTTCTCAGATGGTTAAGATTAAAGAGGATAATCTATGGGGAGCTGTTAAACTAGACAATAAATTTGTTAGAGTTCTAGCTTATATAGAGTTCTGTGGTATTTATTTAAATGTAGAGAAGTGGAAAGCTAAGATGGAAGATGATAATCAGAAACTGTCTGACATGGAATTTGCTTTAAATAAATGGGTATTTGAGAAATTTGGTGATAAATATGTTAATAAACAATTAGATCTATTTAGTGCTGCTAAAAGATGTAGTTTAAATTGGAACTCTGCTAAACAGATTATACCTATCTTTAAAGAACTAGGTGTTGATACTAGAGTTAAAGATAAGAAAACTGGTAGGATGAAAGATTCTATAGAAGCTAAACATATTGCTAAACAAGTAAGTGTTTCTCCTCTAATACAAATGTATATAGATTATAAGAAAGCACAGAAACTTGTTACTACATATGGACAAAACTTCTTAGATGCTATTAATCCTAAGACTGGTAGAATACATGCTACATTCTGGCAAATTATGAATACTGGAAGAACTTCTAGTGGTTCTGGAGATACAGATGATAATAGTATTAATCTTCAAAATATACCTTCAGATAAGGTAACTAGAGGATGTTTTACTAATCAATATGAAGATACTATTCTAGTTGATTGTGATTATAGTCAGCAAGAGGATAGAATGTACACTCAACTATCTCAAGAACCTGCTCTAATAGATTTCTATAATGATACTACTAGAAAAAGAGATGGTCATAGTTTTACAGCTAAACTATGTTTTCCTAAGGAATTGAAAGATGTTCCTGAAGAAGAAGTAAAACATGTAAGACCAGATCTTAGAAGTAAAGCTAAAGGTGCTAAATTTGCTATTCTATTTGGTGGAGTAGGAGATACTATTGCTAGAAATTTAGGTCTATCTAAAGAAGAAGGAGATGAAGTGTATGATGCTTATATGAAAGCTTTTCCTAAATTGAAAGCATATTTTGATTACATTAAACCTGTTGTTGTTAAGAATGGTTATGTCCATTTTAATGATATAACTAATAGAAGGTCTTATTATCAAGTATTTGATGAATATCAGAGATTAGAAAGAACTATTAATAGACAATGGTGGGAGCAATTCAAACAGCATAAATTGCATCAAACAGAAGAGTTTTTGACATATTATAAGCCTACTTGTAAAAAGTTTTTTAATATGAGAGGCGATTTAGAGAGAATGGCACTTAACTACAGGTGCCAGGGTTCTTCTTCCGATATGTCCAAACTAGCTGGTGTTTGGTTCTTTGAGTGGATTATAAAAGAAAATTTATTTGATAAAGTTAAAATAAGTAACTTTGTCCATGATAGCCTATAATTTGTCATGGTTAAACTGTGTTAATTGCTGGAATCTCCTAAAGACAATAATACTACAAAAATATTGAAAGATATTTTGAATGTTTGAAAAATTATTGTATGTTTGTACATGAACTTAAATGTATAATGTATGAAGAATGGACAATCAGCAGCTTTAGATCTAAGTAATGAACAGTTACAAGTATTACTCACAGGTAAATTTGGAGATGGAAGTTTATCTACTCCTAAAAATAAAGATAGTAATTCAAATTATTTAACTAACTGTATTCATAAAGAATATTTAGAATTTAAAAAAGAATTACTAGGAGATTTAGCTTTTAATATTGTTAAGGTGGAAGAAAATGGATTTGCTAAAAAAACCAATTTTTCAATTTAGCTCTCATAGAGATGAAAGAATAACTAAACTTAGAAATTTAGATTTAGAAAGTTCTATTAAACTTATGGATGATTTAGGATTAGCTTTATGGTTTTATGATGATGGATCTTTACATAAAGATAAATTATTTTATAACTTAAACACACAAGCTTTTTCTAAAGAAATAAATGAAGAATTATTTATTCCATTTCTAAAGAATTTTGATATAAAAGCTAAGATTTTATCTGAAAGGAAAAAAGATGGTAGAATATTTTGGTACTTAACTATAGGAAAATATGATGGTGCTTATGAAATATCTAAAATCTTAAATAAATATTATATAAATTGTTACAATTATAAGATCTGGAGTTCAGAGACTATCCAGAGATGGAGTAAGCTTCAAGAGAAGTTGAAAAGCACAGATAAAGAAATTTCTAACAGAACTAAAAGTGCTATGTTAAGAAAAATTTCTTTATAAGATATAGTCCCAACTTATATGAAAGTATAAGAAAATATGGGGAATCGCCATATTTGTAAGATAATGGAATATCTTTTAGAAGTCCCCAAAGATATTGCTGAAAAATGTGCTAAATCATTAAAAGATTGTATGGAAAGAGCTGGAGAAGTGTTCATTAAAGTAGTGCCTGTTAAAGCAGAGCCTGAGATATTAAATTTTTGGCAACATTAAACTAAATAAAATGAAGCATATATTAATTGATATAGAAAGCTTAGGAACAAACTATTATTCTCCTGTATTAAGCATAGGTGCTGTAGAGTTTAAGCCTGAAGAGAATCAAAGTTTAGGTAAAGAATTCTATCAAGTAGTTAGCTTGTCAGATTCTATGTCTTCTGCTATTGTTAGTGCAGACACTTTAAAATGGTGGATGCAACAATCAGATAAAGCAAGAGAAGTGTTTAAAGAAGCAGGACAACCTTTACAGAGTGTTCTGCTAATGCTTTCTCAATTTATCACTCAAACAGCTAATGGAGAAGATTTTAGAGTGTGGTCTAGAGGTAAACTAGATTTTGATATTCTAGAAACAAACTTTAAACTCTGTGCTGTAACTATACCATGGAAATATAATCAGATTAGAGACTCTAGAACATTTATAGAAGAGCTAAAAGATTATTGTCCTTGTTTCCAAGAAATAAATGATAACGAACATAATGCATTAAGTGATGCTACATTTGAAGCATTAAATATAATGCATATAATGTCTTACCTAAGAAAAATTTAGTATGCAAGTTAAGATAAAGAAACTACATCAAGAAGTAAATTTACCTGTATATAAAACAATAGGAGCAGCTTGTGCTGACATACAAGCTTTCTTTAAATATAAACCATTAGAAGAGATAATATGTATTCCTAATAGAGAGTACACATATAAAAGGATATATGACTATTATAATGAGAAAGAAGAAAAAGTATGCTTAGAAAAGATAGTTGTATGTCCTGGAGATAGAATATTAATTCCTACAGGTATATGTATGGAAATTCCAGAAGGATATGAAGTAGTTATTAGACCAAGATCTGGATTAGCTTTTAAAGAAGGATGTCTAGTAATTACAGGAACTATTGACTGTGATTATAGAGGTGAATTATTTGTTAGTATTTATAATAATAGTAATAAAGAGTTTATCACTATAAAGAACTTTGATAGGATAGCACAATTAAAATTCCAGAAAGCTGAACACTGTGAATTTGTGGAAGGAGAATTGTCTGAAACTGATAGAGGAGATGGTGGGTTTGGACATACAGGAAAATGAACTCATATAAAATAGAAGCTATCTTTTATGAATGCTTAGATGATAAAGTAGATGCTGTATTTCAAGAGTGGATAGAAGAAAACCAAGATATCTATTTAGAGGCTGTTGAGTTATCTCAGCAGTCTCGTATTTTATATAATAAACTTCAAATAAAAGATACATTAAGAGTTTCTTATTTCAATGAAGTACTAGAAAGGTTTAGTACTGAAATAAAATATGCTCTAAAAGTAAAATACTTTAGGAAAGTATATGAACCATCTTATAAATTTGTTGGTAGTTTAGTTAAGAAATATAAGAAAGAATTAGAGAGTACATATCAAGAAAGAATTTTAAAAAAAGATATTAAAGAACTTCTTAATGAGACAGCATTTAAAGTATTAGAAGAAAACAATTTTAAAATATGAACTCTAGGAAATTTGCACTAACATTATTAAAGAAAGCTAAGGATATAAAGAAATTTAATCCAGATCTTAGAGAAGGACAAGCAATTATTATTCAACTATGTAGAATGAATCAGAAATATTTTCTAGAGCTACCTAATGAATATAATTGTTTTGAAGACGACTCTAAGATACCAGATCTATTAGAATATTTATCAAAACTTAAAAAGAACAAAAATGAAGTTAGTAGAACAAAAAGTCGAAAGAATAGAAGAAAGTGATTTGTCTAAGTTAGCAGAGATGTGTGCTAAGAATTGTTATCAATCAGAGCTTTTGTTAGATAAAGAAGCTAGAATTAAGTTTTTGATGGGTCTAGTAGAGAAAGGACACACTTCTGTATTTGAGCATTGTGGAGTATATCTAAAATATTCTTATGGTACTATTAGGAACAACTATTCTTTCTTTCTAAAAAATAAATATACAGTAGTTAAAAAGTCTGGAAAAGATGGGTATGTATATACTAATCTAAGAGTTATTATAGAAAATAATTTAGATCTGTTTAAAAATATCTTAGAAGGTAATATGTATAAAAAAAATATATTTATTCCTAGTGATAATGATCCTTATAAGATCTTTACATTTAAGATAACTACAGATCATGGCCAAGAAAGATCTTTATTAAGACACAGATCTAATAGTTTTACTGTTGAAAGTACTAGATGGATAAACTATCTTAAGAAGTTTGGAATTTCTTTTATAGAGTGGCAAGGAAAAAAGAAAAATGCTTGGATATATAAACTATCATGTAAGCTAAGTTCTTTCTTCTATAAGCTTTTAATAAAGCGAGGAGAGATTCCTGAAGTAGCTAGATCTGTTCTTAATCTAGGACACAAAACAGATATTATAATGAGTGGATTTAGAAGTTCTTGGAGAAATTTCTTTCTTCTAAGGCTAGATAAAAAAGCTCATTTTCAAATAAGAAATATTGCAGAAGAAATTAAAAAATTAATAGCATGAAGATAGCATTGTGCGGAAGGAAAAATAGTGGTAAAGATACTGTAGCTAAGTTTCTAAACTTCTATTTAAATGGAGGGCTTGGGATTACAGAAGATATATCAACTGAAATTTTATATAAGATCCTTAGAATAGATTTTCAAGAAAACAGACTCAGATATCTAAATATTGCTTTTGCTGATAAATTAAAAGAGATAGTAAGTGTTATATATCCTATAAATAAAGAATATCTTTATAAATACGAAAAAAACACATTATTTTATGATTTTAGTACTCATAGTATAAAAGCACTAACTTCAGCAACTTCTGTATCATTAAGAAAGCTTCTACAAGATACTGCTGATAAAATCAAGAAGAGTTTTGGAGAGAATTATTTTATAGAAAATTTATTGCATGATATAAAAAATGTAGAGAATGTTATAGTTACAGATTGTAGGTATATTAATGAATATGAGATTTTAAAGAAAGAAGGGTTCTATTTTGTTAAAGTAGATAGAGATACTGAAGAAATAGATCCTCATAGCTCTGAAAATTCTATTATTAATCTGCCTAATGACAGCTTTGATTTTATTATTAATAATAATTCTGATCTAAACACTTTAGCTCGCAATTGTTATGATCTTTATTGTGAATTAGTAGACTATATAAGAGATTTAAATAAAACTAGATGTAGTAAAAAATCTAAGTCTTGGACAACTTCAGCAATAATAAATAAGATTAATGTTGAGATTTTGAAGAAGCCTATGGACACTATTAAAAACATGTATGATCTTGATTTCAAAGACTTGTCTAAAGTTTCTTATTATAGTTGTAGCTTTAATGGATATTTTAGTACTTTATCAATTTGGAACGGTTTGTTTTAAAATAAAATAGGAGGGAAAGTAGTAATACTCTCCCCCCTAAGTTTTTTTTACTTCTCTAGTTAAGACCATACCATTTTAGCTTTTCATCAATAGATAAAAAGTCAAACACAACTCTGTTACCAGGCATAACTTTCATTAGTTTAATGAACCCTTTATTCCATCCTTTAAAATCACCTTTCTCAAATGTTTTAAACCATCCTGACGAAACTGCATCTGTTACTCTATCTAAAAGTCCCATTAAAGCTGTAGGAGAGTCTAGTATTCTAGTGAACTCACCAAAGATACCTGTAGGAGAAAAAGCAATTAACTCAGATCTTGTTCTAGCTGCCATTAATGCAATAGCTTTTAATCTCTGTTCATCATCGTCATCTCCCACATCCATAGACAATAAAGCATAGCTTAAACCTGTTAATAATAAGGCTATAGCTTGCTCTGTAATTGCTATAGTAATATTTCTTTTCTGTTCTGTAGATAGATGATTCCAAGCCATCACAACATTGTATTTAGCTTCTTTTAAATCTCTAGATAGAAATTGAAAAGCAGTATTATAGTATCCTTCTGTATATTCACCTATAGAAGCATCAAATTTATTTCTACTCCATCTTCTTTTAATAGTAGGACCCATAAACGATCTAAATATCCATAATAGTCTACCTACTGCTACAGATTGTAATGGTGCTCTATCTACAGAATCTGTAATACCAAATAGATGAGAATCTATTTTACCTTTCTTAATCATAAAAGCTTTTAAATCTTCTCTAGTAAAATCAGATCCATCTAGCTTTTTAATACCATCTTTTAGCCTAGGAATACCATCAACTATCTCAAATTGATCATATAAAGTAGATTCTTTACCACTAGCATCTAATACTTTATAGTTGTGAAGCATTGCTATACCTGTGGTTAATCTATTATTAATATCTCCCATCTCTATAGGGATCATAATAGAGTCCATAGTTAATCCCCTTAATAACCTATTCTTTACATTAGAGCTTAACTTCTTAAGTTCTTCATCATAGTTTCCTAGAATATCAAAGAAAGAAGTAAAATAGAACAGTTTAGACTTAGGAACAGTAGAGCCTATATCTGTTATAAACTCTGGAAACATTTTCATAATTTCTTTTTTAGCAAAAGCTACATCTTTATGTTTAAAATATCTCTTAGCCATAGCCTCATGAGCAATAGTAAAAGATCCAACAAACTGGTTAGCTAATCCAACAAATGGAGAGCCTCCTAGTAATACATACTGGGTCCAATCTCTTAATGCATTAGCTACTTTAGCTTTACTAAATCTTCTGTTACTAAAAGGAATCTTAAATGATCCCTCATCTTTCTGAAACTCTCCATATATTCCTTTATCTATAAGATCTTTATAACTTTCAAATAAATTCTTAGCTTTAATTTTATTAGACTTAGTAACTAGCTTATCTAATATAGGAATAGTAGTTTTACTTTCTACTCCATTATCACCTTCTTTTACTAGTCTTTCAGATAAAACTTCTTTTCCTACTTCTAAAATATCTACCATCTGAGCTTTTAAATTATAGTTTAGAGCCATCTTATAGAATCTAAGAAGGTTACCTGTTAAGTCTGTAGAAAATACTCCTTTATCTATTTTATGAGTGTAATATATAGGAAGAAATTGAACTGTATTACCTTCAAAATCCTGCATTCTCTCTTCATAAAGAGCACCAAACTCATCTTCGTCGGCTCTAAATTCTATAGAAGAAAGTATATCAGCATGTTTAAAAGTTTCTACTACTCCAACTTGTGCAAGCTTTTCTCTAAAATCAGCTCTTACTCTAGGAGCCATATTAGGAGTTAAACTTTTCATATTAGCAGGTAATAACTCCATAGCCTCTTTCATAACTTCATTTACTGTCTCATATAATTTCTTTTTAGCAGGATCTTTCATAGCTTCTTCAAATTGAAGACTTTTTTCTTTAGGATGAGCTAATTCCCCATATACACTTGGAGTTAGTCTTACTTCACCATTACTACTAAATTGATTAAGATTTCTAGCTTTCCATTTTAAGAACTCTTTTTTAGATAAAGTTTTTTCTTTATTCTTAATAACATTTTCCCATCCTACAGTTCTCTTTACATTTTTATTGCGAAACTCTCTTAATCTTTGAAAGTATTCTTTTTCTGCTTCTTTATCTGTAGCAAACAGAATCTCTCTGTCAGTTTCGTCTCTAGGAAAATCTTTATATAGTTCTTCTTCAAAAGCTTTTCTTTTTTTCTCATAATTAGTATAGTCCCATTGAGAAATAAAGTTCTGGGTATAGTTTCCATTCTCATCTTTCTCAAATAACCAATCTAAAGATTTCTGTCCAGACTTCTCAAATTCTCTAATAGCATTTAATAGCTTATATTGAATCTCTTTAGTTTTCATAGTAACTTCAGCATTAGTATTCTTAAGAGCTTTAGCTACTAGATTAATAATAATATCAGGATTTTCACTAGCACCAGATATAAATCTATTAAATAGCCCAATATCTCTATCAGCTTTTTGTAGACTAGCAATAACATCTTCTTTAGTTAATGTTTTACCAAATGGATTAGTCACATTCACATATTTATCAAAGTTTAGACCTATCCATTTAGCAAAAATATTTAGCATATTATATTTTAACTCTCCATTGATAGAGTTGGCTGCTGTTAGATATTCACCAATAATAGTATTCATTTCCTCATTAAATTGAGGATCGTTTTTATCCTTTCTAAGATACCTTTGCATATCAGCAATGATAGGACTAGTAGATTTTAAGAAGGAATCTATAGACTTGGCAGCATTAGCCTGAGCACTTAAAGAATTTTCAGATTTAGATTCAGCTTCTTTTTCTAATCTCTCTATAAAAGAGTTCATAATACTAGTTACATTAGAAACATAAGAAGCTATTCTCTCTTTAACTGTTCCTCTCTGCAAAGACTCACTTAATTCTACTACAGCTTGCCTTTGTTTCTCTATAATATCTATATTAGTAGTAGCTTTTTCATAGATCTTTAATCTTAATCCTTCTGTCTCTATTATCTTCTTCATAATATCTTCTAGAGAACTAGCTCTTTCAGATAGAGAATATAGTTTTTTAATAGTAGAATGCCATAAGCTATTCTTTTTAGTACTATTAGCTTTACTAGTTAAAAGATCATGAGCATATTCTTGTAATTCATTATTTAATAACTTTTCTAAAGAACTGTTGTCTTTAGAACTGAAAATCGATTTTAAGGCATTCCAGAGCCTTTCTAAGAGACTTTTAGCAGGCTTATAAGCAATTGTATTAGGATTAATTAAATATTGCCCTAAAAGCTTTCCTAAGGCTTCTTTTGCTAGTAGATCTTCATTGCCTCTATATACTGAATTATATTCATTAAATTGATCTCCTAATATCTTTTTATAAGTTTCATTTTGTTTTACTAGATTCATTAATCTATTAACAAAAGGAGAATCATTCATAGCTTCTATAAAGAAGTGGGCTCCTTCTTCTCCTAGTTCTTCTAATGTTATCTCATTCTTAGCAAATTTAATTGCTTTGTTAGCAATATCAGCAACTGCCATATAATCTACTCCATATTGAGTATTCATATTTTCTACAGTTTGAACTTTTACTCCAAGTTTTTTTAATTCCTCTAGTATCTTATTTTGAATAGAGTTCTTAATATCTGCTGCTGATAGAGTATATTTAGGATTAGTTTTAAGCTCTTTTAAAGATAGATATTTATTAGTGTTAGTATCATAGAGTTGATATCTAGTACCTACAGATACCACTTTAACATCTTTTAGTCCTGCAGCTTTAATAGCATTATCTAAGTCTGTAGCTTGATCTGGTTCTAACTTAAACTGTCCTTTACTATTAATACCATATCCTTCTACTATATTCATTAAAACTTCTCTACCTAATTCTACAGTAGTAGTTTCTTTTACAGGTTCTGCTTTAAGAATTTCTAATTCTTCGTAAGCCTGTTTATCTAGTAGTTCTAGTGCAGCAGCTTTAACAGCATAATCTTTATTATTATACTTCTCAAAGTTACTTATATATGTAGTATTAATATCTCCTTCAGCAGTTCTGTCTAAAAAATTTCCATTATTTTTATCCCACAGATAATAAGCAGAGTCTTCACCAAATAATCTTTTTAGTGTTTCAAACTCATCTCTTACTTGTGGATCACTTAAATTGGGACAAATTCTCATATTTTAAAAATTATAGGGGATTTGATATTATCTCCTCCCCTTTATTATTACATACCTTTACAATGATTTTTAATTTGTTCTGCTTCTTTAGAAACTTTTTCTAGCTGTTTCTGAATTTCAGTATTTAGAGCTTCATCTGAATTTATACTTTCTTTAGTAGTAGCTTCTTCTTTTATTTGGCTAGCTATATCTTCATTAGCTCTAATTTCTTGCTCTTTTATTTCAGCACTTGCATTAATAGTCTGAAGTAGTTTGTCAGAAAGATTATTAGAAGTGAAGCTAGAAGGACCTTCTATAACTTCAAATATAACATTTGTTCCATGACCTCCCACTCTTTTATATTCAGAAGTGGTCTTGTTGTCTCCTATTAGCTTATAAAGCTCAATTTTTCCATTGTTGTTAAACTTAATATATCTGTAAGGAGTTTTAATATAAGAACCATTCTTTATATTAGTAGAGCTGGCATGGTCTAAAGTTAAACCAGAGTGAACATTATCATTAAACTTATAATTATCTCCTTCGCCTATTTCTGGAACTATTTTATTGTTTCTAAAGTTATTTTCTATATAAGAATTTACTAAATTTGCTAGATCTATGTCAAAATCATTTAGAAATATTTTTTCTCTAAACAGTTCTCCAAATCCTTCAAGATCATTAATCATAGATATAGGAACTATGTGATTAAAACTAAATGGTGTAGTGCCCCAACCACTAATAACAAAATTATATTTTAATAAGTTTCCAGCTAATTTATTGTACTCAGGATTTCTCCAAAGGTATTCAAAAGCTCTAATAGCTTCATCTTTAGCAGTTTCATTATCAAATCTAGAACCATTATATTTTATAATAGGAACAGACTGTCTGCTTCTTAATGTAGTCATATATTCATTCTGAACGCTTAATCTTCTAGTAAACTCATTTACATCTTTAAGATAAGGATCATTAGCAACTATTTTTGCAAATTTAACAGGAAACTTATATATCCAAGCCTTCTTCTGCTCTTTAGTGAATTTAAAGAAATCTAGCTTTTCAGTAATTTGTCTTAACATTAAATTGTTTAAAGCATCTATTTCTTCACCATTAAGATCATCATGTATCCACTCAGATAATAGATTTCTAAACTCTTTAAATATAGGTGTATTAAATGGGGTATATTTAGATAAGAAATTCTCATATTCTACTACACCATTAGTATTAGCAGCTATGATAGATTTCTTAACATTAGGATCTGACATTAGCTTTTCATATTCAGAACCTCTAGGAACAAATTTAAGCACTTCATCTAATCCAGATAATATCTTTCTATTTAATAGTTTGTTGGCTTTAGCAATATCTGATATAACATCACCAGGATTAGGAGCAGCACCATAAGTTTCTGACCTCATAGATGAGTTTACAGATCTTAAAGCACTAGAAGGCTCTACCATATCTCTAAATGCTTCTAGAATAAGAACTTGTTTAGCATTCTCATATAAGTCTATATCTCCACCAGATTTATTATATCCTTCTATAGCATCTAAAAGATCTTTCTGATTAAACTTAGTAAAACTTTCTTTTTTAAGTTCTAGCTTTATTTTCTCACTAGTTCTCTTAGAATATACTTTAATAAGTTCTGCTATTTGATTCTGGTAATTAAACATATCACCACTAGCCATTACCTTATCAGACAACAGTCTTAATGAAGGTTGAGACATAAAATACATTACTGTTTTAGGATCAAATCCCATTCTTAATAGTAATGTATATGTACTAGCAGTAAACATATTAAGATTGATCTTAGAAGCTGTTAATGTCTTAGCATTATCTACAACAGTAGCTAGGAATGATCCTAATATATTAGTCACATTGTCTTTTCCATCTAATGTCTTTACTGGACTTATTCTAGTAGCAGACCTTCCATCCAATGTAATGGCATTCTTTTCGTTAAGATTAACATTATAGAACTGTAACATAGAATGATTAGCACTATTAGAAGCAAATACTCCTGTTAATGCTTTACCAGCCATATATTCATAGTAAGTATCTGTAATATATGTAGAATCAAATAATCTATCTGAGCTTTCTTTTTTCTTCTCTATTCTCTCTAAGTTGTCAATAACATCAGCAAACATAGAGGTGTTAGCTCCACTAACCATAGTTTTAAAAGCATCTTTAGAAGTTAAGATACTATACATGATATCTATAAGAGCATTATTACAAGCCTCTATAGACTGATCTCTAGGAGACTTGTTATAATCATAATTAATTTTTTTTAACTTAGATTTTCTAAGAATTAATTCTGGATGAGCTTTTAGAAACTTATCCACTTCAATCATATCAGAAGCTTCTTCTTCATTAAGCTTTTCTCCAGTATAGTACCTTTCTAATAAATCTCTAAGATAATTCATCTCTTCTTGATAGTTACCACTAGAGAAAACATCTACTAACAATCCACTATTAACCATCCAAGTTCTGATCTTAGATAGAGCATATTTAGCTGGTGTATATTTGGTCGAATAGGATAAGAAATACATTTTATCAACCACTTTATCCTTCTACTTTCATAGTAGGGTGGACTATATCTTCAGTGTTATCACTGCTTTGCATTTCATCACTCTCATGATTACCCAAGATATTATAAACATCTTGACTCTTATTAAATTGTATTTTATACATCATTGAAGGAATCTCTTTTATAGTAGGAGAAACTATCTCTAAAAACTTTCTTCCCTCTTTAGTTCCACAACATAAAGAATAACTATCTTCTCTTCTGCCTTCATGAAACATATAGAAAGAAACTCCCCAAACTTCTTTAAAGTAATCTATTATTATTTGAACTTGATCTTTAGGTAAACAGGTACTTATCTTTATATAAAAGCCTCTTATAATACCATCTCTTTTCTTAGGATTTAAATTTCCATCATCCATATACCATATTGCTATTCCTTTAGCATCTAACCTATTTAAAAGCTTTCTATTCCCTAATATCTTATATGGTTTATAGAAAACTCTTCTAAGAGTTTTTATAAATGGTATTATATTCAATTGAGTATAATACACTGTTTTACCAACATTAAATCCTTTAACACTAGTATAGGATTTAAGACCATTATTTCTTATTCCATGCTCATTTAATTGATTTATTTTCCATTCTAAATACTCTTTTTGTTTATCTCCATGAGATAATTTAAACACATAATTAGAACAAATAGTTCCATCACCTAATAGCATGGCTATTAATAAATTTCTTGATTCTTTATTTATTTTTGTTTTCATACAATTTAATTTTACTATCCATATAGGAAGTTTATATTTGAGTTTTAGCCTCTGAACCTTTTCCTTTTAAGGAACTTGGCTGCTGATTACCCAATCTATTTTATTTTTAAACATTCACACTTACCTTTTCAAGTTATGTTGTAGTTAAAATAGCTCTAAGGGACTCCCAGCAATTAACAAAGTTTTAATTGGACATTGTTCTATCCAAATCTGATCCAGTAATAGTTAAAATGTCTGAAGGCAATTTAATAATGCCTCCCTCTGCAGGAGAACAGAATCCTTTAATCCTTAATGGTACTGCAGAATATTTATCTTCAGTAGGAATTCTATAGCATATCATCTTAAGAAGTTCTTTGTCTTCTACTTTATCAGGATCTATAAGTCCATTCTCATCTGCTAACTCTAATAGTTGTTTACTATAAGTATATGGTACTATACAGTCTACATATTCTATATGTCCATCTTTCATATGTACTTCCAAAGTATCATCATAACCAAAAGATGTTGCTTGATAGAATGCTCCTCCACTAACTTTATTTCTAATAATATTATTTCTAAAAATAGAAGATGCCATTTGAAATATTCTATTAGATTGTAGAGGGAAATATAAAGGAAGTTTAAATACTTTCTTGCCTTTATAGTTCATTAGTTGAACAGCTTCTGTAGTGTTTTCTGCTAGTTTTCTTTGTATTACACTGCTTTGTAATTGTGCAGCTAATCCTTCTATAGTACCTATCTTATCTTCTACTTTCTTATAATTCTTATCATAATTCCAAGCTATAATATCATCATAAAGCTGTGTTATTTGTTGACCATTAAACTTCTTGTCTCCAACTTCAAATTCTGCTTCATTATCTAGATTAGCAACTATATGTTTTCTAATCTGAGAGCCAAATAATTGTAAAGCATCTTTAAAGTGTTCTGGTGTATCCATCTGATACATATAATCATCATTACTTAAATAATAATGCTTAATATTAGCTTCAGATAATTCATTAGGATCTCCAGTAAATTCTAGTACAGCATCTGGTAACACTTCTTTACCCTGTGCTCTTAATTTATCTTTTATCTCTTTAGGAGTATTAACTTCTATACCTTCTTTAACAGCAGATTCAAAGTAAACAGCTTCTATACCATTCTGTTCCATTCCTTTAACTAGAGCACTTAATAAAGGACTGTTTTGAACCATCTGAGGTATTAATACTGCTTCAGAGTTTTTATTCTGCAAAGGTTGATATAAAGCTGTTCGTTTACCATCTATTTCTACTCCAGAATCAACATTATGAGGAGAGAACATATAAGGTTTAATAGGCTGTAAAGAAAATGTCAGAATATCTTTCTTAGTAAAAGTACCATTCTTAAGATTTTGATAAGACTTTTCTTTAGCATCATCCCATTTAGAATTCATCCTAGCTACATTTCTATACCTATCTAGAGTGATGAATGTTTGACCATCTGTGGAGTTATTTAAACCGCTTTCTATTATCTTACCATTAGGAAGCTTAACCACTCTCTTTCCATTCTCATCTACAGCATTAGAATAACCAAATTTAGCTGCTATAATCATAGCCTCTGTATGTGATACTCCATTTTTAACAAGATTCTCATAATAAGCATCTGCTACTAATGAAGGTATCTCATTATCTCTCATTCTAATAGCTTTAAACTTCTCTGGTATTCCTAATGATTCCCAATCACCATATTGTCCAGGAGACATATTCTGTTTATTTCTCTTAAAGAAGTCCACATCATTTTTATAATAGGCAAGGTCTCCAGAAGTCATAGTCATAATACTATATTGAGCCATAAGATCATTATAGTAGAATTCTTTTAGATTTTGATCTAATCTCATTCTCTTATCTACCTTATTAAGGTCTAAGTCTGGATTAGCTTTAAATGCCTCAAATCCTTTATCTACAGCTTCTATAATATACTGTGTTAGTTTTTCTTCAGAATTTTTTAGTTCTTCTAAACTATATTGATTTAAGAATGGGAACATTAAGAATTTAGCTCCTCTTCCTTCAACAACTTTACCTTTCTTAAATGTTGCATCAAAGTTTTTAATTCCTAATATTTTATCTTCTTTAATAAGTTTTTTTCTTTCATTATATACATCTATTCTTCTAATCTCAGCTTTTGCTAACTCAGTCAATCCTGAAATAGTTTCTCTCATCTCATATTTTCTAAACCTAATAATAGGCATAGAAGAAGCATCAGAAGGAATAGGCATCATATAATAACCATAATTTCTGTTGTTATTATTCGCCCACAAATTAATCTTAGAAGCTAGAAAATCAGGCTTACTTAACTCAGAATATTTAACCTTATCTTTTTGTAGAAATATTCCTACTCTAATTTCATCAGCCCTATCTTTAGTTCTTGCATCTAATAGAGAGCTTAACCAAGGATGTGTAATCTCTCCTTTATTATTAGTATAAAAGAAACTCTTCTTAAATACATCATAAGCACTTCTATCTGTTACATCTGTTAATCTCTTAAACAATTTTTGTATAAAAGAAGGTGTTATATTAGAAGAATATGTTTTACCTCCTTCTCTTAATGAAGATTCATGTAAAGAAGGTCTAACATCAGCAACAGCCTTTGCTAGAGCTTTAATTTTTGCATAGAAAGAAGTTTTTTCTATCTCAGAATAAACATCTCCATTAACATTAAATTCAGGTTTTTTTAATATTAAAGCAAACATATTTAAAGATCCATATAGCTTAAGTAAGAATTTATGAGCAGGTTCAAAATTAGATCTAGGATCATTTAATCTAAGGTTAGATTGGAATATCTTAACTAGTTCAGTTGGTGTAGCATCCATACCCATTAACTTCATAGCTTCAGATGCTGTCTTAGCCCATCCATTTACTTGAGGATTACTAAATGTTCCAGATTTCCAATTACTAAGCCATTGTTTAGCAATAAACTTTCTAAATCTATCTTGTGGTATAGGCTCATAAATCTTTCTTATCTTAGCAGCCATTTCTGTTAGAGAATCCACATATCCTTCTTTATTATGCTCTAACATAGAATAGTTGGTACTCCATACCTTTAATATCTCATCTGTAGTATTTAAAGTGTTTCCTGCAAACACTCTAGCTGTACCATCACTCTGAGTATTTATAATCATATATTCTACAGAATCATTTCTAAATGAATTGTAGAAGTCTACTTTTACTTGAGGATTTGCTTTTAATATGTCTATAATAGAACCTACCCAAGGAAAATTAGTTTTTAAACTCTCCAATCTCTTCATAAGATCACTAGGCTTATTCATAGAAGAGAGCTTGTTTAGCAGAGTAGCAAACACCTCTGTTCCACTCATATAAACTGTATGTCCTAGATCATCTGGAGCTAGCAAGTTTCCACTAGCATCTGCTTTAGGTATTCTTCTAATAATATTTCTAGTACTCTGTCTTAATTTAGTTACTGGTGATACTAACATTTGATCTATCTGCCATCCTTCTTGTTTATTAGTTTCTTCATTATTCATGAACTCTTCAGTTTCATCCTGTTTGTTCATGTCCATATCTACTATCTGTGTGGCTCTAAAAGTTATTCCTTCTAGCCCAGATATCTCTTTTAACATGTCTAATGCTAACTGACCAAACTTTGGATTTAAATCAGCATCAAACTCTACTAGTTCATCTGTAATAAGATCTATAGCATCTATCTGTTCTGGATTAGTATATATAGCATCTTCTCCATGAACAGAAGCATATAATTGGTCATGTATCTCTAAAATCCAATCTGATAGAGAATATTGTTTAATAACATCTGCTCTACTTAATTCTGGATATTCATTAGCCAAATTATCAATCATATCTTCAAAGATATCTACTAGCATATCTACTCTTCTTTTATAAACAGAAGGAGTGATATTAGATAACCAGTTTCTTTCTACTAGAGGTCTATTCTTTTCAAATTTCTTTTTAGAATATCTTCCTCTATTAATATCATAGAACACTTGTTCTATAGTAGGATTAAGATGTAATTTATTTTTAATTAAGTAATATATATTTTTAAAGAAATCACTAATTCTATCTAAGATAGATTTATTAGTAATTTGATCTGTTTCTACATAGTCTCTAAATTTATCTGCTAAAGTTTCTTCTACAACCACATCAGATTTACCAGTTAAACTAAATTCTTTTCTAGCTTTCTCTAATAATTTATGAGTTTCTGCTTCTGTTAAAAACATATTAAATACAGCATGAAAAGCTTCATGATATGTAGTTCCACTAGCAGCTATATCTGATAAAGTAATAACACCATCCTTAAACCTACCCCAAGCATATAGATTGCCTACATTAATAAGACCTTTATGAATCTGAATTAGATCATTTTCTGCTAATTGAGGTAAATTTTTTCTTAACCAAGCTAATTCTTTTTCTTGATTCCATGTCTGTCTAGACAGATCATTAGCTAAGCTATACTTCCCCATATCTTTGCCCCATTCAGCTCTTCTAGATAAATCAGGTTTAACAAAGTTTTTACCTTTTAATGCCATAGAGAGCTTACTTCTAGGATTAGCTAAAGGTCCTCTTTTCTTAGGAAGTTCACTAGGAAGTTCTTTAACAGCTTCTGGTGTAGTATTTTGTTCAAAAGATTTTTCTACAGGATCTGTTACTTCTTCTTTAACTATAGGCTCTTCTATCTTAGTTTCTTTAGTAGGCTCTTTAACTTCTTCTATAATAAGTTTGGTTTCTTTTAAATCTATTAAGTTCTGATCAAATCCAAATGTAGGAGAGTGAAATGGTTCTCCAGGAAATATATTCATTTGTAGAGCATCAGAATTAAGAAGCTCAGTCATAACAGGACTCTTAGAGTTTAATAGCTTATAAGGTATATTTATAAGAGAATTCTTAACCCTTTCAATAGCTTCTTCTCTAGTAAGAGCCTCTCCTGTATCTTCATATTTATGATCTTTATATGTTTGCACTTTAAATGGTCTAGCTGAATTATTATTCTTAACTAGTCTAAGAACAACATATTTAGCTAGTTCATAAGAACCTTGCTCTGAAGTTTTAGCGTCTGAAGATAATATCTTTTTAAATGCTTCATTCATATGATTTCTATAATAATTATAGAATTTAGTACCTTTTTGTAAAGTACTATATTTTTGAGTATATAATCTTAATGGGAAATAGTCTCCATTAGCACTTTGGACCATAGCATATATATGTCCTGTTCTAAATTTATCTGCAGGAGGAATGTGTCTATCTTCTAAGCTTACACTAGGAATATGGAAATCATAACCTCCAGCTTCATTTCCTATAACTACTCCTAGTACTATATTATCTAAGTTATCTGTCTGTAATGCCTCTTTAATTGGATAATAATTATCTCCATCATGCGTAATTACACCATAAGATTTACTAGTAATGTTAGAAGACACATTACAAGGAATTACTCTCTTCCCATTAATCAAAATAGGTTCTCCTTGATAACTAGTTGCTTTAGAATACAATAAAGCTCTTTGTTTATTAAGAGTATTTAGTTCTTCACTAGAAGCTCCCCATTTCTTAGCAGTACTCTCTCTTCTAAGCCAACTAATACCATTTCCATTTTCATCATAGATTAGTATATCTGCGTCAGAAGCATTGTGTTGATATTGTAAAAACTCTTCAGGAATACCAAAGAATATCTTAGATCCAACTTTAGCAACTTCTGGTTTAATAGTTTCTTCAAAGTTAATATATGAATTGTATTTAATAGAATCCTGTTTAGTTTGAGGAACAGTTTTTACTCTCTTTTGTCCTTTAGAGTCTGTATATACTTTATAACTATATTTAAAAGAAACTATTCTTAATGGGTCTGTCTGATTATATTCTGTTTCTACATCATCAGCTTGTTGACTATTATCTTCTTCAACAGGAACATTATCTGGTATTTGAGGTGCTGGAGTAACATTTCCATATTGTTTAGATGATTGTAAACCTTTTACAGCTTTCAACATAGCATTATATGCTCCTATAAAGTCTCCTAAGATACTTTCATCTATAGGAACCTTATTTATCAAAGCATCTTTTAGAACAGCTCCTAAAGCCCCATCTCTAACTAAGTCAGAGAATCTAGCAGCTAAAGCATTAGCTTGTGCTGAAGAAGGATTATCTAAATCCATATCTTTTAGCAGCTTATCTTCGTTTTTATAAAGCTTATCAAATACTTCTTCAGACAATTTATTCTTAGTAGAAGCTTGTTTGGCCTGTTCTCTAGCTGTGTAATATGAAGGAAATTTATCTATATTTGAAATATCATTAAATATATTATCAGCCAATCCTTCTATTTGAGATGCTTGAATTTGTTGATCTGATTCTGCTATAATAGGAGCTTCTTTATCTTGCCTTCCTAATCCAGTAGAGATCTCTTCTTCTATATCAAACTCTCCATCATCTTTTTGAATCTTAGTTTCTTCTATATCTTTTTCAGGAGCAGATTCATCACTAGCTTTTTTATCAGCCTCATCTTGTTTAGTATCTTGTTCTGGCTCTTTATTAGCAGGAGTTTTCTTTTGTTCTTCCTGTTTTTGTTCAGGTATTCTAATCTGCTGTTCAGGTCCTTCAGGAGTTATTTCTTCCTCAAAAACATCTCCTTCTGGTTGTTCTATATCTTCTTTCTTAGGTTTAGTTTCCTCCTTCTTAGCTTCAGATTTAGTTTCTGTTTTAGTTTCTTCTGTAGTAGTTTTATTATTCTTTATCTCATTAAGCTTTTCTATAATCTTATTAGAAATAAGAATTTCTACTACATTTTGTTCTTCCTTATAGGCTATATCTTCTAAAGCAGGATTCTTAGAAACTATATCTTGATAATTAATTTTACCTTGTATTTGAGATCTAAGATTATCTATATGCTGTTTATAAGCCTCTTTTATTTTACCTTTTTCTACTTCATTAATTCTCTTTAAAGAATTTAAGTTGTCCATTACCCTCTTATAGGCTCCTAATTTCAAATTTAAGGCGATATCTTTAGTGTCTTGACCTTCTATATTCATAGAAGATATTTCTGCTTCTAATTGGCTATTTAGGGTATTGTTTAAAGCATTTTGTTTTGCTTGATCATTCTGAACTAAGGCAAATAATAAAGCATCTTTAGGATTATCTTTAAATCTAGGGAATTGTTTAAGCTCTGGTAAACTAGTCTGTATAGCTTTAATGGTAGAGATCAAATCTTCTACTTTAGATTTTTCCTCTCCTTCTAAATTCTTTACTTGATCTTCATATAGAGATAAAAGTTCATCTACAGAATCAGCTTTAACATGTTGCATTAATTGATCTTCAAATTCTTTATCTGAAAGTATTTCAAAGATCTTTTTATCTTCATTAGTAGCAGCAGTAGTTTTACCATCTTTATATGCTTTAATTCTTTCTAAAGCTTTATTATATATTCGTCTAGCTGCAGATCCAGTTCCTTTAAATAAACCTCCACCTACAGCTCCTAGTAAAACAGAAGTTTGAAATTCTATATCGTCTGTATATTTATCCCATCTTTCTCTAAATGTTTCACCCATTAGTTTTTTAACATTAGGATCAGATAAAGATCTATATTCTCCTTCCTTTTGTATTACAAATTGAGTACCTTCTTCTGCTCCTTCAGATAATCCCAACACTCCATAATCAACTGCCTTGTTAATTAATTTCTTAGTTAGGTTATTAGCATTTCTAAATGTTAATAATCCAGTGGCTATATTATCTAATTGAAAAGCATCTATTAAGAATAGAGGCATGTTTCTTTGCATAGTAAATGAAGCAGCTTTACCAGCATCTAGTCTTAATTGAGTTTCATCATTAATATATCTATCATCGTATTTATGCCCCTCTATAAAACTATCAAAAGCTTCTTTAGCTTCCATACCTGATTCCATAACTCTACTAAAGAGACCAGATCCTATACTTGCCCAAAATCTACCAGCTCCTTTACTTAACTTAGCTGCTTTAGCTAAAAGACTAATACCTTTAGCCATTCCCATGCCAGGAATCATTAAAGATAATGTAGTTGCTATACTTTCAGCATTTCCTGCCCAGAAAGTAGCATCAAACATTGCTTCCCATAGATCATTAGATTTAGATTTAATAGTTCTGTATATAGGAGAAGTATCATTAATAGACTCTTTCAATTCTCTAAATACTCTAGAAAACTCATTTTCAAATTCTCCTACTATTTCTTCCCCAAATAAAGCCCTATATGTATTTGGATTAACTAGATACCCAATATCTTCAAATGTGCCAACAAGAAGAGAAGAAATTCCTCTTAAAGAACTTTTTCCCAGAAGTCCTAGAACAGATTGTTGCTTAGCAAAAAAATCTTCTCTTAATTCTTGATTTTTTAGAGTCTCAAGATTCATTTTAGTGTTATAACCTTCTGGTGCATAAAACTGAACAGGACTTCCAGATAACCATTCATCAGAAGCAGATTGAGTTTCTGCTGCTCTTTTATAAATATCAAATGCAGTAATATTAGTATTTAGAAGATATTCTCTTCCATATGGCATATTAGGATTATCTATATACTCTCTTCCTTTATCATCTGTTTTTATTTTCCCAGTTAAATCCATTATTGGTGGATTAGTTGGGGTAGTCACTCCTTGATTTTGCATACTTGTTTGAATAATTATGTTCTAAAACTAAAGGCATTAAAGTTTCAATTGCTTGATTGAAAGTCATAGTTTGTTGTGGTAAATAACCAACTGTCTCTCCATTAATATTATATTTAGGCACTGACATAGTTACTGTAGCTTGAATGCCTTCAGGAGAAATCCATTTAGTCATTTTAATAGGCATTCCTAATGGATCTTGGAAGTTTAATTCGCCTCTTTCAATATTATGTAGTTTTTCTAGTAATAGATTAGCAATTTTAAACTTACCCAGATCTGTTTCTTGTGGCTTTCTTATTAACTCATGTTGTTTACCATCTTTCATTGATATTTTGAATAAAGCAGTTCCATTGGCCATAAAAGATGTTGTTACATTAGTAATAGGATTTTCTGAAGATATCCCAAGATTTTTTGTATAATCTCCTTCATCTTTAATTGTCTTGCCATCTAAATAAAAATCATTTATTGCTCCAGGCAGTCCACCACTCTTCACTTTATCTTCATCTTGCTGGAATTTTACTGCATACTTAGAAGAAGGTGCATATTTAAATAAACCTGTTGTTGTATTATTTTCAGAACTTTCCTTTTCCATCTTAACAACATCGTCTCTAGTAAGTCTAGGATTCATTGGCTTCATTATTGCATATTCTTTATCTATTTGCTCATCAGCAAATCTAACTTGGTCTGCAGGAGGAGTCTTATCAAAAAACTCTCTAACCCATTCTTCGGCACCAGGAATAAATTTATAAGCCGCTACTAGAGCAGGTGTTGTATATATTAATCCTTTTAACCAGGCAGGAGTTTTTCCTTTCTCAATAAATTGATCACTTAAGGTATGATCTTCCAGCCAAGGAATTTGTGCAACTTCGCTTCTAACATCATGTGTTCCATCCCCAATAAGACTTCCAGAGCCTCCAACAAATGCATTAGAAGTATCATAATTTCTTTTAAGTTCAGAATCATTTCTAAAGAATGTTTCTGCTCCTTGTAGTCCTAAAGATAGTAATTGTAGTTCTACAGGGCCTGCTAATCCTAAAGCTTCTCTTTCTTTCATATAAGCCATTGCTTCTGGATTACTATCTATTCTAGCACCAATAACATCAGCAATTCTCTTTTTATCTAGTTGTACAACTTTCTTAGACCCAGTCATAAACACTCCTTTTTCTGGATCATACTGCAGTCCTAAATCTGAAGCAATAGTTTGAGGAGTAATCTCCTTACCATACTTACTAACTAGCTCTTGTAGATCTACAGCCTTAGTAGAATACCATGGAGAATAAGAAGCATCTGCATTTACACCTCCAGCTTCATTATATCTTTGTAGTGCTGTAGCAATACCTCTCTCAAATTGATCTCTATTAATTTCTCCTTTCTCTAATCTTTTCTTTTCAGATTCAACATTATTTAAATATTGTTGATATGCTGCATTAGCTTTACCTAAATATCCTCTACTAGATACAGCTTGTTGTTTTTCTTGCAATATCTGTCTGGCTCTTCTAGAAAGATCTTTATTATAACCAGATCTTAATAGTTGGTCAGATAAATTATTAATTTCTCCTTTGTATTTATCCATCCATTGCTGTACTCCAGGTTTATCTACATCTAATGCTGGAACATCAAATAGTCCTTCTTGATCTAAAAGAGCTTGATATTGATCATGTCGTTGTTGCATCATTTGAGGTCCTATTAGCATTTCCTGTAAAGTCATTGGATTGTATGTCAATGGTTGAAATTGATCATAGTAATTAACTGCCATAGTTTATATTTTAGTGTGAAATGTTGCACTTAGATTATATTATATATACAAACTAAATGCAACAATCACAAAGATACTAAATTATTAAATTAATTCCAAATTATTATCCCTTATATTTAACTCTAGCTAAAGCATCTAAATAATAGTCTAGACCCATAGTCTTAATAATATTTCTATTAGCCTGTTCTCTACCTATACTTCCAAGTCCTTGTAAAGCACCTGATAAATAGCCTCTAATAGCAGTTCTTCTAGCTGCTCTATTTCTAGCATTAATATCATCAGTCATAGTTTTAGCAGAAGCATTATATTGTTTAGCTCTAGCTCTTTCTGAAGCATTAAATTGATTAGTACCCCTATTAAACTCAGCAGCTTGTACTCTTCTTTGCTCGTTAATAGCCTCTGCTTGTAATGCAGCATCTGAAACAGCTTTCTGAGTTTGAGCATTTATTCCTAGATTACCTGCTAGCATAGAAGCTCTAGAACCACCAGATAAATCTGCCATAACTCTTCTAGTATTAGCTGCTTGTCCTAATATAGGATTAGTATATGTATTAGGATCTATAGGATTGTATTGTAAGTAATCATTTAATTGTTCTGGTGTTATATATGTAGGATCTACTCTTTCAGCTCTACCTACAGAAGCAGCACCAATAAGATTACCTAATACAGGAGTATATTGTAATAGAGAACCTAAACCTTGTAATTTCATTGCTCTTTCATGTCTCCTATAAGCTTGATAATCTTCAGGACTTAATGTAGCTAGTTGTTCTGGAGTTAATTTAAAATCTAAAGTAGGATCAAAACTAGTTTCATTTTCATTAGCAATTCTATTACCTTCTAAATCTGCTTCTAATTGATAAGGGTCAAATTCTTGTTTTCTTTTTACAGAATTTACCTCTGAGATTTTAGTAGGATTAATTACCTTATTAGAGTTAAAATTTGTAGTTAGTTTTTGAGGCTCTATAGGATTACTAGCTACTGAAACATCTAATTCAGGATTATATAAATCTCTAGGAGTAAACCTCTCTCTAAACCACATTGTATATGGAGTCTCAGACACTTGATTTATAACATCTGGATCCATTAGCATTGGCTCATTAACAGGTTGAATTTTTCTAAATGGGTGTGCCCATCCTTTTCTATATAATGCTGTTCCAAATGGATTGTTTCTAGTATATTCACTGCTAGTAGTATATCCATGAGGCTTATTAATTTTAGGAGCAGTTACAGTAGCTTCGTCTAATATATAAGAATCTCCTAAGATATTTGGAACATTATATTCCCCATTATAGTTCATAGGATAATTGTCAGGAACTTTAACTTCAGGCTTTCTTCTAAATGGATGAGCTAAACCTTTCCTATAAATAGCAGTACCAAAAGGATTATTTCTAGCATAGCCTCCTTTTAAAGGACCTCCTTCAGCAAACTGTTGAGGCTCCATTGGAATTTCTTGATTTAAGGCCTCATTTGGCTCATTTAAGACACTTTCTTCTGTTGGCTGATTAATTAGTTGTTCTTCAGGAGAAGGTTGCTCAGATTGGCTATTTTGAGCTATATATTGAAGTTCTTCTTCAGATAATTCTTCATCTACCAATCCAGCATTATAAAGTTTAGTGTAGTATTGAGGATCTTCTGTTAAATGATCTAAAGCTATCTCTCTAGCGAAAGTAGGATTAACTGAATGTTCCATTTCTACTTTAACACCTATACTAATCTCTAAAGGATTAAACAATCCAGGAGCTTCTTTCTTTATTTCTTCTGTAGCTTTTCCTCCTTTAATAAGATCTTTAGTGCTAGTAGACTCTACTTGTTTTTCTACTTCCTCATTAGATAGTGTTTTAGTTTCATTACCTTCAATATTCAATTCTCCTCCTTCAGCAAATGTATTAGAATCTTCTATATCTTTTTTCATATTATTTGCTGCTTGTAGTCTAACCATCATCTCTTCAAATCCTCTTTTACTAATAGGATCATTAGGATGTTCTTCTATATCTTTAGCTAATATTTCACTAGCTTCAGCAAATGTTTTATCTATTAGCTTAGAAGGTAAATTTAATTCTTTAACCATATCTTCATCTAATGTTAGTCTATCTGAGAAGATATAGTCTTGAAATCTAGTTTCTCCTTCTTCTACTAGATTAACATTTCCATTATCATCAGTGCCTTGTGGAATACCTCCTATAGGAGATTCTTCATGAGAACCTCCATTATTAAATGTAGTTAATCCACCATCAGCAAAATATTTTCTACCCATCACATTACTTAAATTACCACCATCAGCAAAGCCATAAGCTTTACCCATATAACTTTCCATAGTAGTCATAGTATTTAATCCTCTAGCTTTTTCTTTAGCTCTTCTCTCTTGTCTTTTAGCTTTTTTATTACCAAAGATAGATTTAATACCTCCTACTATAGCTCCTCCTACTGCACCTATTGCTGCTCCAGCTAGTGTTCCTGCACCAGGAATAATAGATCCTATAGTAGCACCTATACTAGATCCTGCTCCAACATTACTAGTTAGAGTTTGTCCTGTATTAAAATCTTTTTTGACTTTAGATACATCTATATAGTTAGGATCGTAATTATCTCCTTCATCTACTCCAGCTTGTTGGTTCATTCCCTGAGAAACTATATTAGGTCCAGAGAATAATGTGGACACATTAGATACTGTCTGAGAAGGATCTATATTAAATGAACCATCACTAGAATTAATAGGCTGTTTTTTTAAAGTCATTTGAGGATTAGGAGCATCAGCTTTTAATACTGGTGTATCTATTTGTCTAGTTACCATAGGAGAATCTAATATTCCTTCCATTGCTAGTTTGTTAGTATAATAATCTAATCCTAATAGTTCTCCTCCATTAGCATGTTTCCATTTCTTAGCGTTCATAGCGAATACCGCACGCCGCCTAGTTAATGGATTTTTACTATGTGTTAATTCTTCAGTGGTTTTACCTGTTCTTTTTTTAGTAGCATTAAATTTACCTCTATTTTCAGGTTTTATATGTATACTCATTTTACCACCATTTTTATATTCATTAAAAGTAGGAAAATAATTTTTATAATTTTCTGTAAACCATTTTGCCTCTTCTTCTGACATTCTAATAAAATCTTTATTATCATAAGCAGAATCAATTGCTGCTTCTTCTCTATAAGGAATTTTAGTATAATCAACCAATCTATTATCAACTTCTTGGACATTAGGATAAATTAAAGCACTTTGATCATCCTGAGCCCAGGACATTTTATGTGTAGCTACTTTAGTAGGATCTTCCCAATCTTTAATAGTTTTTCTATTAACATCTTCTAATCTTTTTATAAAATTAGTAGGATTATTATTTACTTTTTTTAGAGCAGAAACTGCAATTTCATTAAAATCATTTCCAATTCCTATAATAGATCCTATTTTTCTTGCTATATTTAACCTATTTTGTACTGAATTGTGTTTACCCTTAGGCCTAATAAAAGCTAAATTTAATGATTTATTTAGATGCTCTAAATCTGATTCTTTATTAAAAAACTCATTAAAAGCATCAGTACTTTTATTATAACCAGATCCTTTACCTCCATGTGTCCAACTTTTATTGTCTTTAATATTAGTAAGACTATTTAAAATAAAAGATATTTGATTATCTAATTCTGTTTTGGGATTGCCACTAGAAATTTTATATCTATCATCATACCATTGGAGTAAACCCTTAGAAGTTCCAGATCCTTTAATAAAAGGATCTCCACCAGATTCTGATATAATAGCAGCTAATATTGTTGATATCTGATCTTTACTTAAATAAGAATTTGATAATTTATTATAAATATATCTTATATTATCTTCATTGAATTTTCTATTAGTTATTTTTTTTAGACTACTAAAATCAATCTGATCATTAGGTCTATATGGAATTTTATTTTCTGTAGCCATTATATAGAATATTTAACATTAATATCATGTAATATAATTTTCCTATTATTATCATTCTTTAATCCTAGTTTAATGAATTGCCATCCATTTCTCATTCTAATCAAAGATTTTGAATGTCTAGGAACAGGTGTTCTCCATATTCTAAATCTTTCTTTTAGATTATTACCAAATATTAATGGAACTTCTTCTGAATTTTGTCTCTCATTCCAAGAATGTATATAATTATATGTTTCATTATATACATCTTTATCCCATTTCTTATTTTTTAAAGAATAACATTCAGATCTAAACTCTATATTATCATAGGTTTTATCAAGATCATAATTTTCATTAGAGATGATAGTAATAGAACTATCTTTTAGCTCTCCATAGAAATTATTATAATCTCCTTCAAATTGAAGGTATAGGAACTCCTTATCATTAATAATATGATCTGTTAAGAATGTATCCTTATAGTTAATAAACACATTAGGAGTGATATCCATAAACTCAGTAAAAGCATTAGCAGCTTCACTAAATACTAAAGACTCTTTATCTTTAAAATTAAAATATATCTCCTCATTATTATTATGAAAGAATGAAAGAAAGTCTTTAGTTAAATCTAGATTAGACATGTAAGAGTGTAGTCCATAATTGGTAGATATATCTTGTAGTCCTTCTCCTGATATCTTATTAATAGAACTATTAAGATCATCTACATAATATATTCCTGTGTTAGAAGAGCATACACCCCATTTATTAGTAGTTCCTGATTTAGTAGTAATATATCTTTTATCTGATAAGAATTGTCCTGTTCCTAATTCAATAGGTACTCCATCAGAAGGAGTTATCTGAACTCTAGGATTAATGATTAAATAACTAACAGCAGTATCTTGAAATCCATACATAGAACTATTAAATTCTTGTAGCTTTCTTATCTCTCCATACTGTCCATCTAAATCCATAAATTCATTCTGTAGAATATTAGTAGCATTATCTATCTTAGATCCTAATACTTTAGTACTACTAGCAATTATCTTATTAGGAAAATTAGTTTGTACATCTACATCTGAAGGTATTTGAGAGTAAGTAAATAGATCATTTAATTGATTATATACTTCATTAAACTTATAGTACTCTTCTGGCTGTGTGTATTTAACATCTGTAAGCTTATCTGAATTATCCACTCTTCTATCTAGATCTATTGTGGATTCTACCATAAAAGATAATACTTCAGCAACACCATTGGTGGCTTGTGTATCTGTGATATAAGACTTTAATAGATTAAATCTCTGAAGATATATATCTCCTTGATCTGCTACTATATCAATAGGTTTTTGTACAGTACTAGAATACTCTATAGGAACTTCTTTACTGCATACTATATAAACATTGTTATTGTTATCTGGGTCTCCATATTGTTCCTTAGGAGATCCTAAATCTCTAACTAACTCTACTATAGGTAAAGTATTGGTAGTCCAATTTTCAGACACAAGATTGTTACTTACATCATTTATATAAATATATTTAATTCCATTATATGCAGTAAATTCTGGTCTTACACTAGTAGAAGTATTTGGACTATAACTATAATAAGGCTGTACATTATTATATTCAGTTTTGTCTACAACAGCAGGAAATACTATATGTTGAGAAGTCTTGCCTCTATATGTAATAGATTTAGTAGCATCCTCATTTGTATAATGTATATCTATATTAGAATTATATTTTATAGACTTACCTATATTCTTCATTAATAAGTCTACAGTTCCATTATTAGCACCTCCATATTGTTTATCATTAGTTTCTTTTAATAGAATGTTTTTATCAGCTGTAGAAGCTTCTAGATAATCAAAACCATAATAGGCTCTAAAATAAGATACTTTATGATTATTAGTAGGGCTATCATATGTAAAGATTAATCCTTGATTATCTTTTCTTCCTGGTCTTAAATATGTTAATATTCTATCTTCATAGCCAGGAATATTGCCACTAACATTAACATTTTTATTATTAGTAGAATCTAGTGTAGTTACTGTAGATAGAGTCCATCTATTATATGTCTTTCCTACTAGTTTAACAGCACATGAATTTAAATCTAATACAGGTTGATTAGGGAAAGATATCTCTGGAGACCACATATTAACAATACTACTATCTCCATATAAACAATAGTTTGGATCTACAGCTTCTGTTATTATAGATATAGGAGTTTCAAATGTAGAATCTGTAGAATCCAATTCTATATTATCATAAACATAACTCTCAGTACTTGTTCCTAATGGATCTAAATAAGGAGATAAAGTTCCACATAAAGGTTGAAATACTCCCTTAGCTGGGAAGATAGAATGCGTAGGCAAAGAGTAGGGAGTAGACTTTGTTCTCTTAGCAGGACTATTGATACCAAAGTTTCTAGTTAGATAATCTGGCATAGCCCAAAATCCTGTATCTCTTTGTGTTCTTTGGAATAGTGTAGGTGTTAATATACCTTGTGTTAAGACAGTAGAATTAGAAGAATCTCTTTTTACTACAACGATTCTAGCTCTAGTAATATTAAAGTCTTGTACTAGAATCTTACATAGATTAGTTGGAATAGTGAATGCTATTCTAGAATAGTTAGCAAATATTTTATGTTCTAATTGATTAGATGTAGCTGCTTCTATAAATGGAGTAATAGAATAATTACCAATATTTCCTCTAGGATTAGACTTAACATCACTACTATTTACTGGAATCTTAATATCAGCTAGATATATAACTTCTAACCATTGCCCATAAGAATCACAGAATTGAATACCAAATCTATATACTTCTCCTCTTTTAAATGATGTTCTAACCTTTCCTTTCTGATTATCAGGATAGGGATTATATTTTAAACTGGTCTGTATATTACCTTTCCATTCTTCATTAGCAACAACTATATCATTAGTTACATCTCTAGTAAAGTTCTGCTGTTCTTCTGATAATAAAGAATAAGTGTCTATTTCTAAGGGATCAGCCCCTAGACTATAGTATATATAATGATAGTCAGCATTAATAAGATCGCTATCTGAACTATTATATGCTCCTCCTGCATTATCTAGCTCCTTGCCACCTTGAAATTTATATTGTCCTTCTTCATCTGTAAGGTCTTGTAAATTATTATGCTCTTCTCTATAGTTAGCAAATACTAATCTATTTGAATGCTGAGCTATACAATTAGGAATTAAAAAGTCTGACCCTAGAAAGGATAGTTGTTCTAATGAGATATCTTCTAACGAAGTCTGACCATTATCTTTATAAGTAGTTTTTATAGGTCCATCATATATAAGACTTATCTTAGGTAGACTGTTATAGTCTGTTCTATGTATTCTATATAATCTTATATTATTAAACCCTTTATTGTCTAGATTGTCTACTTTAATATTGAAGGCTACAGGAACATTAGTATCTTTTTCATATCCTTTGCCATTGTTAGTAATAGCATACAATTCACTTAGACCACTTAACTTAGTTTGAGCTCCATATTTTCTATATAGATTATATCCATATTGAACTAATCCTGCTGTGAATACTCCTCCTGTTGTTTGTTCCACTTTAATATCACCATAACTAATTTCAGGAATAAAATCTATAATATCTATATCGTTCTCTGCTCCATCAGCTATATTAACATATCTAGGTTGATTTAAACCATCTACCCAATAAACTTTAATGATAGAATCTGATTCATACCACCCTATAGTTTCTATCTTATGGTTAAGATTAAAATTCATATTTCCTTCTAGGATAGTAATCATTTGATTATTATCTGTACATATCCTATATATTCTATCTGTAGAAGGATTTTCTTGATGTGTAAATAAAACTATATAATTTTTAATCTCACAGTGTCCTATAATAATACCTTTAATAGCCAATGAATTTCCTTTATCATCTGTTATCTTATATTCTTTATTTCCTCTTTCATTAGTTACAGCAAATGTTGTTTGACTATCAGTGGCTAATAGTCTAGCGTTTCTTATTTCATATGCATATTCATTGCTGAATTTAGATTTTGATACATCTTGATTAATTCCTCTAATCAAGTGTTTTTCTATTTTAGGTATTCCCATATTATTGTACTCTTAAATATTCTTTGGTTCCTAGTGAAGAATAATATTTATCATGTTGTCTAAGATCAGGAATAAGTCTATTAACTATATTAGTAAAGCTTTCTGCTTCATCTAAAGACATCTGATGTAGTTGAGTACTAGCTCTACCAATAGACCATGCATATCTTTGTTCTACCATCTGTAGTACTTGATAAGGCATTTTCATATTCTCTACTAGTATTGTATAGTATTGAACCTTAATATAGTCTATTAAAGCTCTCATAATAGCAAAGTTTTCTGGAACCATTGGAATACCATCTTCATCAACTACTATCCCTCTATAAGCCATCTCTACAAATCCATTTCTAAATGATGTATAAATCATACCATTATTAATAGTATAAGTTATGTCTGAAGGACCTTCTTGATAACATTGCTGTTGTCCTACTGGATGGAAGGAATCTGTAGCTTTTCTCATAGGAATGAAAGCTTTATCATTATTATGATGTCTCATTCTCACTTGAACTTCTTTAACAAAATTACATGGTAGTTTCCCCATGTAATCTTTTATCTCTATATCTGGATCTGTCTTGAAATCTTTTAGTAACTTAGGAGAATTTAAAATATGAAAGAAATCTGTAACATATATTACTACCGCTTCATAATTTAAATCAGCCATTATGTTGTTACTCTTAAGTCTATCAATCAGTTCAATTAGTTTCACATACCTCATATCTCTCTTGTTCTTGTGCGTCTATTTTGTGTTCTTTTATATTCTTAGCAAATCTTCTAGTCATCGCTCTAGCAGGTCTATATTTAAGAAATCTTAGTTTGTTATACCTATCAGCTATATCTGAGACAGTATATCTAATACTGTACATATAACCATCAGAATGTTGATTTAAAAGATACACTAACTGTTTATTCTTTTTAGCTTCAGGATCAGATTTCCATAATTCATTAGTAGCTTTAAAGTTTATAGGCATATTATTAACTATTTCATCGCCCTCAAACTTAGTTGTCACAAAACATTTTGTTATTCTAATCTGTCCTAGTCTATAAGGAAATTTCATATCCATAGCTTTATCAGAAATAAGAAGAGCATATTCATTAAGAATATACTCTAATATCTCTTTATATCTAGCATAAGGAATAGTTTTACAGTTTCTACAGTAATATCTCCAATAGTCTTCTATACCATAAGAATTACTAAATTTATGAACCCTTTTATCTGGCCTACACTCTTGATCGTTGGTCTTCAATTCCTTCTCCATCATTTACAATATCTTTAGGTCTTTGTATTCTAGTTAATTCATCTAATGTTAGTTTAATTACTGGATCTACCATAGAGGTGTCTAAAGGAAAATCTTGTTCATAAAAATCTCCTTCATTTCCATTAGCATAGTACACTTTAGATGGATCTGAAAATACTCCAAATATTAATACTTTACTTAGGTTAGTGAAAGAAGGATTAAACGATTTTAAATACAATCTTTCATTTCCTAAAGCTACATATAATAGATCTTTAGTCCATCTACTAGAACCAACAGTAGGAAGTCTTTCAAATGTAACTAGATTAAAAGGAATGGCTGTATAGTCTGTACTCATTATAATAGTAGTAGCCACTCCAGCTTCTTGTGCAAAGTCTACCATCTCAGGAATATTGTCTACAGATCTTAATAATACTTCTGAATATTTTAAGTCTGGAACCACTCTAATCTTTTCTAATGGAACATTTAATGTTTGATAACAAGATCTAGGAACAGCCTTCCTAGCATCTTTGTAGTGTTGTTTTAAAAGTAAAGCTCTTTTATCTATTAATACATTATATATATATTCCTCAGAAAAGTCTTGAATGGAATCATCTGAGTTAATAGATAAAAACTGTAATACTCTAAATATTAATTCTCTTGTCTTCATTCTATAGTGTTTAAAATTAAGATACAAAGATACAAAATTTTATAGCTTTTTCCAAACTTTATTTTTGAAGATATAATCTGATGATCCTGTTACTTTAGCATTAGGATTTTTATTTACATATGTAGTTTTAAATCCTTTAGTTCCATATTTAATAAACCATAATTTCTTGGGAATATTTTCTAGTATCTGATCTATAGTATCTCTAGATTGATATTCTATTTTGTATCTATCTCCTAAGTCTATAACATCTAAATCTAAATAAGGAGATCTATATGTGGCTGTAATTGTTTTAATAATAGTATCCTTTAAATATAAGGTGTCTATTAGCTTATTTAAGAGGAGATTTTGATTCTCTTGAGTAATTGTTTGATTTACTTTTAAAAGTCTCTTATATTTGATATTTAGGGCCTCTATTTGCTTCCTAGAGCTTTCATTAAAGCTTTTATATTCTTCTGTAGTAACTACTAGTGATTTAATAGTTGCAGCATTAAGAGAATCTTTAGTTTTAAAGTTAACTATCTCTGATGTCAAAGCTTCTTGGTTATGTGATAGTCTTTCTATATTAGCTTTTTGTTTACTAATATATTTAGCTTGAAAGCTAATAGTACATACTAATCCTAGAAACACAAAGAATGCTGCTAGGTATAATTTCCATTTTAAACTCATATTATTCTATTGTTATAGTTATTTGATCTGTTGCTGACTTTAATTTATAGTATAGGTCTTTAAATGTTTGTGTGCTATTACAAATATGACCATCTCTATCTTTAATTCCTACTCCTACACATCCAGATGATTCTAGTGCAGAGTTCATTACATGTATTAATACTCCATCAAATCCAGGAACATCTAATAGTCTAGGTAATTTACCTTCACAGAATAGTGCCCAAGATCTGTTTTTAAATTTAGGACTAACAACATCTAAAGTGATTTGATATGTTCCTTTAGGAATAGCTGTCTCTCCATATACTTTCTTAGACTTAATCTCTTCTACAGACATATTATTATCTAATCCTCTATCTGTATCTTCTATTGTAGAACAGAACTTAATTCCATCTATATATAACTCACCTTCACAGTAAGTATCTTGATTATTTATTCTTTTTAAAACTAACTTCATAATAAAACTTATTAAAAATAAAAAAGCCCCCTATCAATTAAGATAGAGGGCTATAATTTAAATTATCTAAAAAGGTCATGTTTCTCTGCCATAGTACTATACAAATAGGTTAAGAAAATGAAATATGCTTTAGCTTCAGGATAAGGAAAAGAATCATCAGTTAAAGACTTATATGTATTATAAGCAAGCTCATTAATAGACTTACCTTCATATTTTTCTTTAACTTTCTTCTTATTCATAATAAAGTTAAAATCATATTTATTTACAGGAGAAAACTCTCCAGTAAAATGAAGATTATTATTCTTTCTAGCTCTTTCAGTTTCTTCAACTGACCAAGGCTCTTCATCTTCAAAATCTAATAGTAATAGACCATAGTCAAGCATTTCTTTATCTAGATGATATCCATGTTCTCTAACATGTTCCATCATTCTAGTATCACAGTATTCTTTATCCTTACCAGTCTTTTCAAAAGATCTGTTCTGATAGTTCTCTTGCTCAAATGGTTTGTTAGAATACCTTCTAGACATATTCATATCTTCATAGTTTCTTTTGTTTTCAAAGTCTCTATACATGTCAGAATTATATCTAGATCCAAATAGTTTATTCATTAACTGTCTCATAACTGATCTATTTTAACTTGTTCATTCTTAGCATTATTAAATAAGGTTTTTAGAGATTCAAGATCAGATCTTTCTATCTCATAAGTCTTATTACTAATCAAACTAGCTAAACCTTTAGGAACATTAGGAAGATCACTAAGCTTAAACTTAAATCCTCCTACCTCATCAATTAGTTTGAGATATTTATCCAGTAATCTATCTAGATGCAGATTACCTTCTGAATCTGCCAGTAAGCTAACAAAAGAACTTATTTTGTTTTCTACTATTTCATCAACTAAAGGAAGTATTAGTTTAGTACCAAAACTATTTCCTGTTAGCTGCACTATAATATTTTTAATCCATCTAGGAGCTATTTGTTTAAAAATTTCTACATCTGATATCATAACTTATTCTTTTCTTTTAACCATTCTTCAAATTCAAGCTGATGTTTCTTATATTCTTCTAAATCTTCTAACTTCTGCTTATTAATTTCAACTGCTTTAGATTTACATTCTCTGATAACTTTTAATAGGTTCTCAGAAATAATTCTTCCTTCTTTAGTAGAACTAAATTCTTCTTTAAATCTATTTAGAAGGAACAGTTGAAAGTGTTGGTTATAAAGATTATTTGCCTCTATAAATTCTGGAATAGTATTCATAGTAAGCATATCTGTTTCAGATACACCAGATAATTCTATTAAAATCTCTTCAGACACTGATTTAGGTAATTTCTGAATATTATTATTAGATAATTGACCTAATCTTTCTTGTGCTAATTGAGCTTGTTCAGCTAATTGTTCTGCTATATTTTTCATAGTAATAAGATTAAATTAGGGGAGAAATTAATCTCCCCATTAATTATGCAGCAGGAGTACTAGAAGAAGTAGCTACTCTAGGGCAACCACATGATCCCCAAGGACCATTAGCTCCTTCATAACCTGTTACTACTGGAGTTTCAGGCAATACATTCACTCCATAAATTACTCCACAAGTTTTCTTATCAGTATAACTGTCTGAATGATTTTGAGCTAATTGGAATTGCAATTCCAAAATCTTTTGCTCATAAGGTTTAGCTTGTTCCAAAGCAGCTACCTGTTTCTCAACCTGACAGAATTTATCGTTAAAATAATTATAAATACCAGTCTTCTCTTGCAAGTCTTTAATGCGAATATCATAGATTGCTCTAGTTAATGCAATATTATCTTCACATTGTTTAGCAGACATATATACTTCAGAAGGTGAATATCCAAATCCACCAGCTGCAGTGGCTCCATAACCTAAAGTATTATTGGCTATAATAGTTTCTCCACTACCAATACCACTTAAAAGATTACCACCATTTTTTACTAGTGCCCACAAACCTAGAGCTGTTCCAGCTATACCTACAATTTATTCATATAGAGTTGCAAGCTCTACACAGTTCTCTAATGAACTTCTACATCTTTATATATACATGTAGTTTGGACTATATCATCATCTTTTCAGATGTCCCCTACTTCCATCACCATTAGCTTGTGATGTACTCTATTTCTAGATAGTCTCTGAACCTTCTTTATAATTAATATAAAGCTTGGCTGCTGATTATCCTAAATATTAGGACTTTCCAGCAATTCAAGGGATTTGCATATAATATTTCTATTATATGGGACTAGTATGTCAATCCAAGACCTGCACCTGCTACTCCCTTAGAAGCAGCATCATCGAAACTCTTGCCCTGTTTTTAAAATTTAAGTTGTTAGTTAGTTTATATTGGAATATTGGCCAATTAATTCCAATACAAAGATAAGGTGTTAGATGAGAAATTTTCAAAATTTTTAAAAACTATACAAAATTCTATAGTTAATGTTTAAACCTTTCCATAATATTTTATGAAAGCAAACTTTTTTCTTGTCTTTAAATAGTCTATTTTACCTTCATTATCGTAAGCTTCCATCTCAAAAGCAGATGCATAATAGGCTTTATCATTAGCTCTAATGGGATGAAACCTTTTATCCACTATTAACATTCTAATTGTATTATAAATCATAGAAATAGCCCATTCTATGCCATACAATATATAGAACATTAAAGGATAAAGAATCATCCACCACCAACTATGTAAGATACCTAATAAAATAAAAGGTAATAAGAAAGCAATTAAACAGTCTTCATACTGTTTACAATGAATCTTCTCATGCCTTAATGTAGAAGGCATTAGTTTTTTATACTTAGTAAATATAAAACCAAATAACATAATGGTGGTGTAACCATCAAACAATAGAAATTTGGCTAATTTACTATCATAGAACACTCTAGACATATTATTTTAAACTGTTTGATACATTATACCAGCTGCTTTTAAGTTGGCTAATAATTGATTAAATTGAGCTATAACACCAGCTAAATCAGCATCTGCTCCAAGGTCTGTTAGGTCAGCTGCTTGTTTAACTAGTCCTAAAGTATCTTTAGTAGCTGATGTAGTATTAATAACTGCACTATTTAATTTAACTTTATCTGCTGCAGACATCACTCCTGCATTAGTAGTAGTTGCTGCTGAGATACTTTTATTATTAGAAGTAGTTACCCAAGCATTGCTGGCATTTTTATATAATACGCTTGAATTAAGACTGACAGTAGTTGCTGTATATGTAGGAGCAGTAAATGCATGCACTATACCATTAGTTATAGTACTAGCATTGGTAACTATACTAGTCAATAGTTTAAAGTGGTCTACACTTAATACTCCATTAGCACTAGCAGTAGCTAAAGGTATTTCTAGTTTATAACTAGTACTACCAAAGCTATTATTTTTTTTAGTGTATGTATATTTAGTAAATGAAGCATTTAACTTACCAGATTCCTGTACAAATGCAACTGTTGAGATTAAAGGAATGTTGTTTATAAAATCATTATCAAATTTATTATCTTGTAGATAATTACCCATATTAGCACTAAGAGCTTTATCTGTATCAGTGCTATTAAGATTATCTACAATATCTCTCATCTCATCATCAGCCCAAACTACATTACCATTTTCATCTAGTTTAAGAACTTGATTTGTTTTACCATTAGAAGGAGGTAGAGTATTCATATCTAAGAACTTAATCTCTTTCTCTGTTTGAATGCCTAACAGATCTCCTTCTTTAGAATTTAAAATTATGGAAGAACCAAAAGGCAGATTCCTATTTCTAAGAACTGCCTTAGCTTCTTCTTTAGTGTTGTAAATTATCATACTTTATTTTAATTAGTTTATTATGAGACTTGTTCCATAGTTAACTTATATTTTTTCTGATTTTCCATATCATAAAAATACATCCCATTAGCAGTGATTTCAAAATAATTTTGTGAGTCTTTAACAGGAAATCTTGATACAAGTATATTATTAGCATGAACATCACTTATATACGCTTCCGCGTAAGCATTTTCAATATTACCAAGTCCACCAATTCCCCCACTTGTTAATGGCACAGCATTATTCGTTGGCGGCAAGATCCCCACTAATTCAAGACTATCAATCCTGTTTGAGGTGCTATCTCCTTTATATAAAATACCATCTCCATTAGAATTAGTATTATAAATAATAGGTTTCGCTAAATTCTGTTTATTCCAGAACTCATACTTGGTACTACCGATAGTTGTATAAAGAGAACCAGAATTATCAAAAGTAAAGTATCCTGAAGGTGTTTGTATGTAAGCGTATGATTTTTTATTTCCTATTTCTTCTGATTTAACCGCACCAAAACCATAATTATCATAAGAACCACTACATGCGAGCCTAATAGAATAATTAGTGGTAGCAGGAATTTCTGTGCTTCCAGAATCATATTGATTAGTAACAAGACCAGTTCCAGAAAAAATGTTTACGCCTGTCCAAGTATTCTTCCCATCAAGAGAAACACTGCTTCCACCAACTGTATCTCCATCTACCCAAATAGGTGCCTTACCAACTCCTTGTGATTGGAGTACCTGACCTGAAGTGCCAGCAGTGGTAGGAGCGAATAATGTTACAACAGCAGTTCCTGTTCCTATAAATGAATATCTAGTTCCATTTAAATCCAAGATTCTAGTATAAACACTAGTTACACTGTCAGCAGAACCGTCCACATAATCAAGAGGTCTTGAAACATTACTTGCATCCCAAATTTTGTAACTAGTACCACCTTTCCAATGTGATATATCTGATGCTCCAGTGTATAATAGTAAATTATAAGAACCGTTACCTACTGAAATAGTATTGGAAGAATTGAGTCCAAGTATTTGTATGGGGGTTCCAGTGGATACAATTCCTTTTATATAGTTATTGTTACTTAACACTAAATCCCCAGTAAGTGTGCCTCCTGCCAAAGGTAAATAAGATGCTAGATCAGTCTTTTGAACAGGGTTGGGGAGGTTATAGGAGTCGTAGATTTTATAATTATCTGAACCTCTAACATGAGTTATGTCTGTGTTGTTGGAAACTAAACAATTCGGAATACTGTTGGAACCAAATCTAACCTCATTAACATCATTAACTGTAATTAAGTTAAAGTCAGATATTGTTCCTAATCTCCAGGTATTTGGAACTATTAATTTATTAGCTTGAAATTTATACTGGGCACTACTCCAGTTTTCTTTTCCTACTGATAAATATAAATAATCAGTATCTAAAGGTTCTGTTGCCCCATCTGCTTTTATACCGAAAGCTCCTCTTTTTACAGCTGTGGAAGAAGATGCTTCTCTTGAATAATACACTAATTCTTTATTCCAACCTCCTGTAACAATGCCATTCACAATAAGATTTGTGTCTGCGTTTACTCTAAATAAACTACCTGTTCCAACTTGAAATTTATTTAAAGCGAATGTATTGCTCCCACTAAAAGTATTATTGCCAGCAAGTAAAGCGTATTTAGATAGATCTGTACTTAAACCGTCAATAGAGGATTTTAATAACTTACCCTGTTCTGCTGTTAGAGGTTTAGTAGCACCTCCTGTAGTTAGATCATTTACTAGATCTGCTTCATGTAAAGCTGGGGATTTATCTGTAGATCGTACAAAACTATCAGCTTTAATATTTCCAGAATAATATATGTCATCTGGTTTAGAATCTATTTTTATTTCTGCAGAGGATGGAGAGATTGCTATAAAACTACCATCGCCCATTTTACTCAGTGCCAATCCCTCATATATATCTGAATAGAACAAACTAACTGTTTTAGGCCCACTAAATATAAGTTCTCTGTCTTCAGGAACAATATTGGTAGTTTTTAGTCTTTTGGTGGTTGCATCCCATGAAGTAAACATTCCACCAGTCATACTATCATCTCCATCTCTTAAAGCTAAGCATTGAATATCTCCAATCTCTCCAGCTTTAAGTCTATTATCAGATTCATCAAAGACAATTTGATAGTTAGGTTCTGTTCCTCTATCTATTTCTAAACCAGCCATTCCTTTAGTAACACCAGATCCGACTTCTCCTTTGTTTAAAAGAAGTAGATTATCTTTAATTTCAACAGTTTCAGCTTCTGTAACAAAAGATTTTCCTTCTACTAAAAGATCTCCTTTAAATGTAGCATTATTAGCAATAAAATTAACATAATCTGTGTCTGCAGAGTTCCTTACAGATATAGCATCAGATTCATGTTTAATCTTATTACCAGTATTATATTTTAATTGAAAGGTAGAATTAGTAGTTCCTAAGTCAGTATTTTGTGTATGAGATTTACCCTCTAAGGCATTTAATCTACTATCATGGTTTTCATCTTTATTAGTAGATCTAGTAATTTCATCATCTAATTTAGCTTCTATTCTATTTTCAGCATTAGTAGCTCTAGTAATTTCATCATCTAATTTAGCTTCTATTCTATTTTCAGCATTAGTAGCTCTATCAGTTTCTGATCTAATAGACCGCATAGCTGAATCAAAATAGTTAGTTAAAGTCTCACTAAGTATTTTACCTTGTCTAGCAGATAATACTTTAGCAGCATCATCTGTAGTTAGATTATCTATAATATCATGCTTACTAACAAAGTTAGTAGGAGTATCTATTATAAAATCTTTATATTCATTTAAGAAGTCTAAAACTTGTTCTAGTGTTTTAAATATTCCAGAACCATCATCTCCATATAATTGAGATTCCATTTCAGATCTAAGATCTTCTATCTTAGTTTGAACTTTCTTTAAAGTGTCATAATCTGTAGAAGCACCAGCAATCATGTTATCTACAATATCACATATAGATTGAATAACCCACTTTGCTCTAGCTATTGAATCAGGAATATCTGCATCTACTATCTCTGATCTAATCTCTTCACTAGTTTTATGAATAGATTTATTGTTCTTATGATCTTGTAAATCTTTGTCTATATTATCTATATTCTCTTGTAGCTTATCTAATCTATCATCAGGATCATCTATAGTAGGTTCTATTAAACTGGTTTGAAATGTATATTGTCTTAATTTATTATCTTTATCTAATGCAAAAAATGTTAAACCATAGTATCTTTTCTGAACAGGAACTCTTTTAAGATACTCTTCTAATGTCTCTAAATTGCTTTTGGAAACAATCCTATCATCAATAGGATCATTTCCTTGCATATTAAAACCAGTTAATATATCACTCATTTGTTTAACTTATTACGATGTTAAAATGATTTGGAGAATCCAAATATTTAATTTCAGATGTTCTATAAACATCCAGTTGTGTAGTCTTATCTGAAGTTAATTCAGACCTAATCTTAATAAACTCATCCTTAACATTTACCCCATTATCTGTAATAGCAAAGGTAAATGTACTAGGGACTACAATATAAATATATCCATACAAAGGATTAGGAACAGTACCATTAATATCTTCCTCAAATGTACTAGGCAATTCTTTTACTATAAGAGCATTTAATACATGTATATCAGAAATATTCTGAGAAGCAGAGATACCAAAATAACAGTTTCTATTATTAATAATCTCTTCAGAGGTAATCTCTAATACATCTATCATCTTAGATAATACATCTATAAGATATTTATAGTCTTCTGAATCTATTCTTAATGGACAAGTTTGAAATCTCATTCTTAATTCAGCAATAGTGCTAGGATCAAAAATGTCTATATTATTGTTACTCATCTTAAGCCTCTTTTATCTTAATACACAAGTCAAAAATATGATCTGTAATAGCATTGTTTCTATCCAATTCATCTACAGAATCTTTTAATACTTTTAGTTCTTCACTATTAAAATCAACATCCTTAGGTTCTTTTTCGTTCTTCCAATTAATATCCTTTTCAGTCTGTTTGATCTCATAGTTTTCAATCTCTTCTGAACTAAAATCAATCTTTTTCAAGATATTTCTTTTGTTTGTCATAGTTAGAAGAGCTCCCTTTTCAGGAAGCAATTCTAACATCATTAATCTGTCTTTAATATTTAATTTCATAGTATATATTATGTTTTTATATTTATAGCTTACCAGGTTTATTAGTAATTTTCCATCCGTTTGAACTGTTAACAAAAATAGCAGCCTGTTCTTCGGTAACCCAACCCCAACCATTCGTTTCTGCAAACTCAATTCTATTAGTGTTATAAGGATTACTATTATAAACAACAACAATTTGACCAACTTCACCTCCAATTAATTTTGCTTTGGCTGAATAGTTATCACTAGAAGAAACTATAATAAAGCCTTTACCTGTTGTGTCTATAAGATATGCTGTGGATGCTGAGGTGTGTCCTGTAGGAATAAATACAGAAGTTTTTTCTCCCAAAACAAAACCGTAAGTTGTATGGCAGGTAGCATCTATATCACAATATTCTCCAACTACATTTAAATTAGTGAGTTTAGAAGTTATTTTTGTTCCACTGTATCCAATAAAGTGATCCCAACTTGATATTTGTGGGTTATCTATTGTATAGCCAGCAATTTTATTGCCTATACCAAGTCCAAAATCTGTATAACTAGTGCCGCTTATTTTGTAATTCCCAACTAAAGAAATCCATCCTTTTTCCTGCCAATCACTTTTTTGAGTTACATAAACTGCTGAATTTGTTAGATATAGTTTTCCAAAACTACTTCCCTCTGTAGCAGTTATTAATCCTTCAAATGTTCCATTTTTAGCAGTAAGATTACCATTAGGATCTACATAGAAATTACCAGTAGATTGTCCAAATGAACCATCAGTGTTAATATCTAAATTACCAATCTTTCCTTTACTAGCAACTATCTCTCCTTTAAAATATCCATTATGTGCTAATAAAATACCATCTTGTCTAACAACAAATGTAGCTCCATTAGTAATACTACTAGGATCATATTTATAAAAGTCTTTTTTAGAGAGTGTTCCATCTAAGAACTCTTGGTATTTATTAGACCATATCTGAGCAGATTCGTAACTGCCACCAGAATAGAACCTAACTGTTTGATCTTTATATTTATCTGGTAAGTTAGTTAAACCATAGATACCAGCTCTCTCTTCATTAAGAGTATAACTAAAATCATCTACTTTAGTAGCTTTGCCTAATCTTAACCATCCTGTTAATAATAATCCACCATCAGTGACAGTATTATATTTTAAAGCATCTTCTAGATACCAATTCTCTTCATTAATCTTTCTCCAAGTAATAACTTTCAAGAAATTAATTCCTGAATCTTCGCAATAAATTCTTAGCTGGCAAGAAAGATTTAGTTTAGATGTATCAAAAGATGTAGGATAAACTTTACCCTCATCTGTAATACCTACTGCTAATCCAGTATCTGTGCTTATAATCCTTATAGAATAAAAATTATTTCCTGGAGTAGCACTACCACCAGATTTATAAGTTAAAGGCACAATACCTTCTAAAACAGTGTATGTGGTGGCCACAGTTAAAGCTTTGCCATCAGGATGTTCTGTGCTAGGAACTATAAAATAATTAGGATCTATATCATTTTTAGTACCAGTGGTTACTAGTATATCATGATGTTCACTATCAGCAATGACAGAATAAGAGTCTTCTCCTCTATCGCCACTAATCTTAACAGGTGTAGACCATGATTCTCCCTCTTTAACTTCTCCTGTAGATGGATATTTTAATATCTGAGTCATCCATAATCCTTGGTCTCCTGTAGGTTGAGGAGGAAAATCATACCAATTATCTCCAGGACTTTTACCAGTAGGATATTGTATAGAAGGTGTATTTACATCTACAGCATATTTAAAGTCTGTATACCAACCATCTTCCCCATTAATACCATCAGTGACCTTAACTATAGTATGAGTATCAAAATAATCTCCAACATCCACTCTATAGGTTACATATGTAATACCATCTCCCCATCCTGCAGATGTATCATTAGGATTAACAGTGAACTTATTAGTATTATTTCCCATTGTAATCCACTCAGAATTAACATTTCTATATCTCCATACATATGTAGGATCTAGAATATTCTGTGTAGATACTATTAAATCTATAGTATTAGGAGTAGGATCTCCTTGGAAATCATCTTTATATTTAAATACTGTATCTCCTTGTATGTCCACTTTCTTAGCAGGAGTGCCAACAGCTGTTTGTTTTAATATCTCAGATATAGAAGGCTCTCTATTATTGCATAGATCCATTCTCTGACCCCAAAATTGTACTTCAGCACTAATTGCTAAAGCATTATTTTGAAAGGCTCTAAACATCTGTACTTGGTCAGATTTTTTTGATTTAAAGGTCCTAAATTTGACATCTGAGGCCTTTCTACCAGTTTCTGGATCATATATACCTGCATAAGATTTCTCTCCTGTATTGTCTTCTGAGCTATTAATATAACCCACTAATAAGTACCATTTATTAATCTGAGGTAAATCTCCTGACCAGAATAAACCATCTGAAGGTTGACCTGTATATAATAATGTGCTAGGATCACATCCAAATACTACATTGCCATCTCTCTGCAACTGTTTAACCCAAATAGAATATCTATAAGTTAAATGGTTATAAATAGGAATATTCTGAACATAGAAGCCACCATCAGTAGTTCCATCAGCAGTGGCCAAACATTTCCATACTACATCAGGTATACTAAATGGAGTAGGTAATATTTCTCTCTCATTATTAGCATTAGTACCATATTGTAGATATTTACCATTATTTCCTGTTCCTGTATTCCATAAGAACCTAAAGAACATGTTAGTAGTATATTCATCTACTAGTAAAGGAGGAATCCATTCACCAGAAGGTTCTCCTGTTAAGCTGTTAATATTAAAAGCTTGCCATAATAATCCATACCACTCATCAAATGTGGCAGGACTAGTATTCCAACCTATAGGACTAGACCCAGAAGGCTTAGTAGGCTCTAACATATCTCTAGTATAGATAATAACACTATTACTACCATCTATTAGATCTACAATAGTTATTCTCCCTTTAGCTACTAGTTGATTAAGAGAATTTAATATCCTAACCTCAAAATTAGATTTCTCATCTACATCATTAGGTGTTATTAAGATAGATTTATTTATCTTAGAAAAACTAGACACCAATTGTCCAGATTTATTATACCGTATCCAATAATAAGTGTAAATAGATCCTTCTTTATCTAGTTCTTCACCATTTCTCCATACTTCAGCTTCTATAGTTATAGTTCCTGTATTGTTCTTAAATATAGTACCTTCAGGTGTATTAAAAAATACTTGTAAAGGATCTTGTTGATCTAAGAATGAAGCTGTGGCATATACAGTTTGATTATATGTTATAGATGTACTATCTAAATCTTTAATAACACATTTAAATGTAGCAAAGTTTACTACAGAAGATTCTGGTATAGTTATCTCGTTAGTAGTGTATCCTGTAATTCCAAAGCTATTAGTTTCATTAATATAAGCCCATCCATTACCACCATCTTCATCATAATAAGGATTATATATTCTAGTGTTAGAAGGAACATCTGTTTGTAATTTCTCTGTTAAAATTATAGATGTAGAAGAATTAACTGAGCCTATTACATAATCATAACCTAAAACCCTCAAATTAGCCCCTCTAAGCATTCCAATTGTATTGTCTAGATGAAGAATATTCTTTCCAATTTTAGAGGCTGTAGAAGTGAATTTAGGGGCAAATACACCAGGTTTCTCTATGAACCATTTATATTCAACATCAGTGTTGTCTATATAAGATCCTCTCCATAAATCACAATGGGCTTTTAAATAACTAACATCATCATTCTTAAAGATACTGCCTAATGGATAAAGCATTACTGCTTGTATAGTAGATCCAGAAGTTTCTACTCTAACAAAGGACAATGAAGAATTAAATGGAGTTTCTAACTTAGTAATTGGATCTACATATTTACCATAGAACCCATATCTAATATTAGGATTAAGAGTTAGTTCATTAGTTTTAATAGTAAGCACTTTATTCTCATCAATAGTATGAGTGGGACTATTTTCTATCTCTAATCCATTTTTAGTCCATTTAAAATCTTTTATATTATCTTTTTGAGATACTAGTAAGTTATCATTAGGTTCTCCAGACCATAAACCAGGAGTTAATACTAGATAAGGAAATACTGTCCAATCTGGATTTAGCTTACCATCTTCAGTGTTATATAATTGTGTGAGAGACTTGTTAGATTCTAGTGTAGCACTAATAAATGTAGAATCTAATTGATCTACTATAGTTACTTGTCCATTTAATGTCTTTACTCCATCTATAACTACTGTACAAATAAATGTAGCTTTCTTAGTTACATCATTAGTAGTTATCCTAATAGACTTTCCTTTAAGATTTTTACTGTTCCATTTAGTATCACTAGCACTATCATCACTTATTCTAGTCCAACTAAATTCTTCAGCAGGAATAGTGTCTGTTATATTAGAGCCAGAAATATAAACATTAGCAGATAACTCAGTATCTACTTTGTGATTCTGAAATATATTACCATTAGATGAAGACACTTCTACACTATAAGCTCCATATCCATCTCTAACTTTAAGAATAGTAAGTTGATTAGTGTAGATATCATTAGCAGTATATCTAAGTGATATCATATCAGTGTTGTTCCACAATTCAGAATCTGGAGTGATAGTTAAAGTGTCTGTAGTAGCTCCATCTATTACTTTATAAGCACCTCCATTAGAATATTCCCACTTTCTAGGTGTGGTACTAGAAGGAGAGAAATTATACGCAACTGCTTGAAGATTTATTTGATTAGGAAAAACATTTCCTTCACTATCATATTTAAAAGCTGTTGTGTTAGCAATAACAGTAACTAAGGATTCCTTAATACTATATTCTCCTTTAGGATAAAACTGTGAAGGTATGTCCTTAAAATTAGGAGTTATATTATTAGTAGGAGCATATTCTTTTTTAAAGATATCTGAAGAGTTAACTATATATTCTACTATGGAATAAACATCTGTGATATCTTGATTAGAAGTATAAGAATAACATTTTAACTCCTTTATAACATCTAAAACACCTTTAAGAATAACAAGCTTTCTATTTTTATAAGAATGTCCATAGACAGATAGATTATTATAGTAAGACTTTAATGATGAATACAAAGTTGTTAATGTATTTATCATAGCGTTATTTGTTTGTTATTTTGTACATTTTTATATCCCTCATATGAGGTTTTATGATTAGCCTGAGCTATATCATAGTTTAATAGATCATCCCATATTCTAATAGCTGTAGAAAACTCTCCTAGAACAATAGCATTCTTAAAGATCTCTTCCTTTAAGATAATATCTATAATTAATTGTTCATTCTTCCCACAGGTTTTTACATATTCTTTTAACAGCTTAATCTTAGTGTGATATAGAGGAAGAAGATTAACAGCTGTTGATATTACTAGATCAGAGTTACAGTAAGTATTTGTTCCTGTACTAGAAGTAGGCTGTCCTATAGTTTTAATATAAACAAAGTAAAAATATTTTTCAAAATCAAAAGCTGAATTTGAAAGGACCATTTTCACTTCTTTTCTGTCTTTTCCTAAACTATCTCCTTTTAATTCAACTAAAATATTTTGCTCATCAGGATAATCTATAGTAAATTTATCATATTGAACTATTGCTATCTTTTCTAGATAGACATTTGCATAGTCTGGACCATCAATTATATTAGTCCACAAAAAAATTTCATCTCCTAGTGGAGATACTCTACAATCATGAATTTCTACCATAGTTAAAATAAAAAAAGGGGAGACAGTATAAAACCATCTCCCCATGTTATTATATTATGCAGTCTGAGCCAAGGAATTAATAGTAATTCCTAAGATGGTTCCTAAAGCATCTGTTAAAGTCTTAGCAGCAGCTTTTGCAGCATTATGGCTAGTTTTTACTGGCATCTTAGTTGCATCCAAATCAAATGGGAATACAAAATACAATTGTTTCTGAGACTTCTGTACATCTTCTCCATGACCTTGATAGAAATATGTGATGTCTACCATAACATATCCCTTAGAAGCATCTGCCATGTATTTAGTCTCAAAGTTATTAGGATAACCCATATTTCTATAGATATCTCCTCTTTCACCCAAATAGAAGTATTCTTGTTCAGCAATAAGCTTTCCAGTACCTTGACCAAGGCTGTGATATTTAACTTCAGTTTCAGCAGAGTTTACAAATTTCTCTGAAGTAGTAAGTTCTCCTTCACCAGTAGGAACAGTTACATTAAACAACAATTTCTTAGCAGGAATCTTGTCTACATTAGAAGCTTGTTCCTTCTCTTTAATTACTAAGGTAGCTGCAGTAGTGTCACCACTCTTAGAGAACTCCAAATATTTATTAGCAGGTAAGTTGATTGCAGTACCTTCTTTAGGAGTATAACTGAAAGTAGAAGCCCAAGAACTGGTCTCATTCTTAAACTGATAAGCTAGATCTTTCACTAACCCATCTACTACTTTCTCTGCATCATCACCAGTCTGTGCAGTATAAGAAGCTAATTTGAAATATTGATTTTCAGGACTTACTGAATACCAATCCAAGAACTGAATCTCAAGAACATATTTAACACCAGCAGTTACATTAGCAGGAGTAACAGTTACTTGTTTAAATGATTCAGGAGAGTAGTCAGTGGTCTTAGCATATACTACCTGGTCTTTATAAATATTATCAGTTTTGGAAATATATCCTTTATTGTTTTTATACAAGAAATATGCAAAGTCACCAGCAGTCTTAGCTCCCAAATTATTAAATACAGCAGCCTGTCCAGAAGTTGCTGAAGTAAAATTGGTAGGAGCAGCAGCAGTAGCAGCTCCAGTAACAACATACATATGTCTTACTTGTTGATTTGATAAAGCACTCATTTATATTTTATTTTAAAAGTTTCTTTGATTCAATTGAACATGAGCTTCTAGATTAGAAGGATTATAGTCTCTTAAAGCTAATTCTACAGCTCTATTCAATATATTTAAATGTATATTAGAACCTAATTTACAAGTGTTTTCTTTAGTCTCTCCTTTAATAGATAATCCCATACCTTCATATAAACCACTAGATAGATCTTCTAGTATTATAGGCTCAGGTTCTATTAAATAGGTTATCTCATAGCTAGTAGGTTCTTTACTAGAGATAATATAAATTCCATCTTTTCTAGTTAGCTTAAATACTTTTCTCTCATTAGGCTTTTTAAAAGGATTAATGAGATTAATATTTAACTCATCCCAAGTAGTTGGTATAACTAGAATATTTAAAGGCAGATTAGGAATTATTATCTGCTCGTTTATAGGATACCATACACTATCCTTAGTTTTAAATCTAGCTTGATTAAAACCTCTATATGTAGATAATTCTAATGGATTCAGTGTTTCTGTTCTAACAAGATATTCCAAAGCTGTTCTTATATGTTCTGTACTGTCTACAGCTTCATGGTATATATTCTTACCAGAGTAAAGTTCTTTTACAACTTCATCTTGTGCTTGCGTCAGAAACAAAGATATTTCATAAGAATTTAACTCAGGAGCAGACTTATCAGAATTATTATAATGTAAATTAAAACTCTCTATCCATTCTTTAGAATTATTCATTATTCTTGAGCATTTTTGATTTGAGATTGTAACTTAAGATAAATAGTTTGATTTTTAGGATTATTCAAGAACTTAACACAGTTATCTATCGTAGGCTCTTCGTTCTTTTCACATACTGGTGTACTATCAGCCATAAAATAAAAATCACCTCTCTTTTTCATTATACCATACTCTATAGCCTCAATGACATTCATCTTAGTATCTAAGAACTCATCATTAGCTATCTTTAAGAATTTCTTGGGTTCTTTTTCAATTTCTTCAGTGGCCCATACTACCAATTGATCTAACTTAGTATTATTATTAATAGGTTTATTAGTCAATAATTGTACGATAGTTTTTACCTTTGGTTTATTTTCTTTAATAGATCCTAACAAGATATAAGCTTGTGCTTTAGCATTAGCAATAGAAGTTTTCTGTGCTAACTCTTCTCCTTCATTAATGATAACGAATCTCCAAGTACCTAATTTCTTAGTCTGTAGATCTTCTAGTGAAGGAGCTACTAAATCTGAATTGTTTAGTACTACCTTATATCTAATATAATCAATAGGATCACTTAGATTGAATGTAGTATCTTCTTTCTTAAGAACCACATTAAAGTTATCCCAGTAATTGTTTTCTTTTCTATGAACAGATAAAGCACCTGATTCTAGTCCTAGTGTTTCCTCCAAGAATGCTTTTTCATTATCTGTTAATACATTTTTATAAGAACCGTTTCTTAATACTGGAATTGTTAAAACAATGCTAGCTCCCATAGATAAACCTCCATATTGAGGATTCTTAGGATTAGTTACAAAACCATCTGGTTTCCTAATAAATCTAACAATTACTTTATTATCTTTTAAACAAGATACAATCCCTTTTGTTTTTGTTTCTACCATCTTCTTCTCCTTAAATATATTGGGGAGGAATTAACCTCCCCTTTAATTATACTGCTCTATAAATTAAACTCATCGTTCTCTCTGCATCCAAGATAAATGCTCCTAAAGAACACATCTTATGGATAACGCATGAGTCCTCATCAAATGACATGTTATTGTTGTTCATTTGACCAGTGAAAGGATTTCTAACATTTTATTAATACAAGTACGCTAATCTTGTATAACACCCTTAAAGTGTTCTCTATATCTCTATAGAGGTTGGACCATATCTTCATTCTTTATATCTTCTAATATAAAGAAGCACTGCACTTCCCCATGCTTATGGGTACTCCCTAAAGGGATGGCCTCTGAACTTTCTCTATTTCTAGAGCTAAGCTGCTGATTGTCTAATCTTCAAGATTATTACTAATATTAGTACTTGAAGCTCTAAAGAGTTTCCAGCAATTCACAGTGTTTATTAAAGTTTGAGCTTAGGCAACCTTTCTTTGCTGTATTAACCCAAACTGATATCCTCTATGTTCCTCCTCACCTTTAATCTTAGCGATTTGGATATTAGGCTCTTCTGTAGAACCAATATAAAGAATATCATAACGATAGGATTCAGTTACTCCTCCATCTGGATGAGGAATTTTATTTCTTACAGGATCATCGTAGACACTTTGTTATCAGTAAAGCTTTTTATCTCTACTTTCTCATAATTTACCATCTTATGAGGTCAGCATATATTATCTTCCTATAGTTAGGAAGCAGGACACTCTTGGAGGTATTATATTCTCAAATGAGTTTCAACCTCTATGCGTTACACTGACTATAGTTTTTTAGTTCTATAGTTTAGCACGATATTGTCTTCTTAGAAATCTAAGTTAGGAAGAGTCTTTCGTTTTTGCCCTGTTATTCACTAATATATTACTATATTAGGCCACCCTTTTAGTTAATGGATCTACTTCCAAGAACACTTCTACATTATTCGGTGCTCTATATCCAACAAATTGGAATCCTGCAGTTAATGCTGTCTGATGCAAGTTAGAATTAGCTTTAGAGATAATTCCAGGTTGATCAGAACCTCTCAAATAAGAGAATGCTGACCATCCACTTACTACATCTAATACAGCTTTATTAAATTGGATTGCTCCATATTCACCAGTTCTTAAGATGAATTTTCTGTCTTTCATGTCTAGTTTGGAAACAGACAAATCTACTAGAGCTTTCTCTAATAGTTTAAGATCAAATTTATTATAGTAAACTACATTACCATAAGACATTTGTTCTCTAATCAATTTAACTACTTACTTTAGTAGTGCTTTAGGCTCTTTATCCTAAAGTCCTATATCTTCTTATTTGATATAGTTTAGAGTACATTTTCACCATCTGATGAGTCAGACAAGGTGTGAACCTCTCTTGGAGACTTATTTCTCTTAATCTTTATATAGTTTTTATTCTCATTTATTACTATCAATTAAGAGTTTATTTTCTCTACTCGTTACAACGACTAAATCTTTTAAAATTTAGTTTGTCTAGGTATTAGCATCTCAGCCTTCACCTATTTAGGTTCATTTTCTTATAACAGCTTTTATGCTGCTATGCTGGCATTAGAGGAGAACATCTCTATTTGTCTACCAGCTCCCATTTTTCAATAAACTTACTTCTAAGCTCTTTATCTTAGAAACCATATAGGTGTTATTGGAGTACATCTTGATCTCTTAACAAGAGACCTGGACACTCTTGGCAGGATTATATTCTTATTTCTAAGGTTCACCTACTACTCTCTACACTACTTAACTTTATTAAAGGTTAAGTTAGCTCGGTATTGTATTATAATCTTTATAATAGTTCCACCGATTTTGCCCAATTTTACTAACAACTCACGCTGCTAGGTGACAAAACTCTATCACATTACCAGACTTTCCAAAGTCATAATATTCACCATTCTCATCTCTATTAGAAACACCATACATAAGAACATGTGATTTGTCCTTAGCAAATTGTTCCTCTAGAGTCCAGTCAACTTGATGAATCCACATTTTGTTTACTTGAACTTTACCTTCCTTAGTAATAACAGGAATACCAGTTTCAAGTTTTCTATTCATCTTATTTCCAGCTACTTTAGTAGAAATACGAATCGTAGAAAATTCATTACGCATTGAGAAGGGAGTTGCGTATCTTACCTAGTTTTTACTTTCTCAGCTCTTTATCTGAGAAACCTCTTCTAGAGGCAACTTGGAGTACATTTTCTTCCTTAGCATTACCTATTAGGAAGTGGACACTCTTGGGAAAATTATACTGTCAAATAATTTATATTATTTTATCCTCATTTCCTACTCTCTACACTGTGCATTCTAGTTAGGAATGCATTAGCTCGGTGTTGTCACTATTAGTGGTTTTCACCGATTTTGCCCAGTTTTTAACTACCCATTACTGGAATAGGGCGACATAAAGTATGCAAAAGTTATCGCCTACGCGTCTTGACATTTCCCTCTCTACAGGAGCATATTCATCAGAGAATCGTTTTCCTCCTACCAATTCTTCTCCAGGACAACCATTTTGTTTATTCTTACCTGTAAGTTCTACCTTATAAACATAATAGGTACCTTCTACTCTAGGCTCTTCAAGAATCCTAAAGGGATACTCTTCGTTCTTTTCACCAACGATAATATAACCATCGAAGAAATAGTTTTCTGGAAATACTAATTCAATAATAGAACCTCCAATACCAACATTAAAATCTGTAGCTCCTACTACAGCACCATTATATCTAGCTTCAACCAAAGCAATGTTTCTCCTAGAAGAACCAATAAGTTCCCAAGTATAATCATCATCTGTTTCAAAATATTTAACAGGGAATCTCATCAAATTTCTCTCAAGAGACATACCTCTATTTGCATAGAGTAGTTTAATCATAAGATTTGAAGCTTTTTGAGGGGCACTCTGAAAAATAGAAGCCAAAGCATTATCTGAAACTAAACCATTCAAGGTCTTAGCTTCTCGCATTACATACTTTCCAATCATTTTTATTCAATTAATTAATATAATATTTAATCTAGGACAATATCCCAATCTCTTCCATAGATACCAGAAGATTTATTACCAAAAGATAAAGGATTGTCAGATAAACCAATTGGTTGAGAAGTAAGTACTTTTTCTAAATCATCAACAGCTTTTCTTTTAGCCACTTTCTTAGTTGCTTTCATGATCTTGTCAAAGCTCTTAAACCCATCTGTAAGAACAAATAAGGTGCCTATAACCTTCTGAAAATCTTTAGGATTATCTTTAGCATACTTTTGAACAGCATTTAAAGACCTTCCTTTATCATCTTTAGCTACAGGCTTTTTAAGAACATTTAGAATTTTCTTAGAAGTGTCTTCAGTAATCTTTATTCCTTTAATAGGCTCTCTATCTTTAGAGATGGATTCATAAAGATCATTGTAGAACTCCTCTTGTTCCTTCTTTAATTTTTTAGTTTTTTCTTCAGCTTCAGCATTAATCTCATCTATCTTAGAACTGAAATATTCTTTGTTAGATTCTAGAGCATCAAACACTTCATCAATATCATCTCCTCTATCAAATATCTTCTTTACTCTAGCCTTAGCTTTTTCTTCAGACATTCCTCTATTAAGATAGTCTTGATAAATAATGTTAGCTCTTAATGCTTCACCTTCTTGTCCTTCTTCTTTTAGTTGCTCTTCTGTTAAACTATCTAAATAATCAAGGCTATTCTTATATTGCAGAATCTCTTTAGTATCTGCCCCATTTTCAATAGCATTCTTGATAAATTTATTAGTTTCATCTAGTTTGGATTCAACTTCTTTATCAATGTATTCTTTAAATACATCTTTAAAATCATCCCAACTTTTTAGTTCTTTGTTCTCTAGATCAAGGTCAGGGAGGATAGATTCCTGTTTGAGTGCATTTGCGAGGTTGAAGTAGAGAGTTGGAGAAGAAGTTGTTACCTCTGCAGGCTGTTCATCTTCCTCCACTGTTTCTTGATCTTCACTAGCTACTCCCCCTGGATTATCATCCTCACTAGCAGTAATAGGTTCTTCTTCAGAACTTTCTTGTTCGTTAATTTCTTCTGTGTTTTCTTTGGGCTCTTCTATTTCATCTGGAATTTCTTCCATAAAATCATTGAGACCTAAAATTTCTACATCATTCATTCTTCTTCTCCTTTAATATTTTATAGTCTGCTTAAATGTTTTAATGATTCCACTAATGTCTTTAACTCACTAATAGTTTTAGCATTATCCTCACAAATCTTCTTAGTTTCTTCTAGTTGAACTTGTAAAGACTTGTTTTCTTGCTCTAGTATTATTATTCTACTATTTAACTCAATCACTTGCTTAGACCTTTCGTCTATCTCTTTAAATAATGAATTATTTGTGTTTATATAATAATCACTAGACTCTCTGATAATGTCAAAAGATTCTTTCTTTCTCTTGTATTTATTAGTAACGAAATAAGTTATAGTGTTGGTCACTAGAGTCACTACAGCCATTACGATACCTTCATTCATTTCTTTTTGGTTTTAGTGTCATACTTATTTTTATTCTCTCTAGCAACTTCTAAGCTCTTATCTGCTTTATATTTCTCAGTCTGAGCTTTAGTTTCAACTTCCTTCTCCTTAATTCTAAGTTCCTCTCTCTTTAAAGAATTAGTTTCAACAGCATTAGCTTCTTCTAGAGCTAGCCTATTCATCTCTACTACATCAGGAACATCATTTTGATTAACATCCTTATCTTCAGCATATCCTAAAGCTGATATAGTAGCTACCTGAATCTTAGTTTGATTGTCTTGATCAATCTTGTACTTATCCAGTTCTAGTTTAGCTTGCTCTATCTGAGCCTGCTGTTCTAATTGAGCTTGTTGCAATTGTTGTTCTGCTTGAGCCTGTTGTTGTTGTCTTTCTTGTATATCTGCTTCATCTATTTCAATAGTTCTTTGTACTTGAGCTAAAGACTTACTATTATAGATCTTAATAATAGAAGAGAATGATAAAGCTTGATTTTGTAAAGCAGCTTGTGCTAATGTATCCAGTTTCTGCGTTAATTCTAATGTGTTCATAGAATTATCTACTACTAGCCCATAATCACATTCAGCAAACTCATCACCATCAATAGAAACAAGTTCTCTTGAAAAATCATCTAAAATAAAATTATATTTCTTACTAGATCCCTTCATTGCTATCTTAGCAGTTTCTAGAAGAGCTTCTAGTACTCTTTTCTTAACATCATCATGAAGTAAGAAGAGTCTTTCAGTAATATAAGTACTTTGTCTAACAGATGTCTGTACACCTCCTACAGTCTCAGAAGCTTGTACTGCTCCTTCTCTTTGATCAGTGATACCTACTATCTTAGACATCTCTTGTTTAATATAGTCTAATAGAGCTATATGCTGTTGGATATAATTACCAGTCTCAGCATCTATAACACCAGAACTGTTGTTATTAAGAGATCCTGCTAACTTACCTGTAGCAGCACCTACATTACCTTCTTTAAACGAGTCTACAACAGCAATACCATTAACATAAGCAAAATGCATCCACTTGTCTATTTCCCAGTCATCAGGAATAGTGGCTAAGTCTAGCTTAACAATTTTACCCATATTTCTAGCAATTGCCTTATTTAATCTATCATGTACTGCATCATACATGTATTGAAATGGTTTCATCATATCTACTAATGAATAGACTCTAGATTCATTAAGATTATAGACAGAACCAATAATGCCAAAGTGGCATCTGGATGGATTAGACATTCTATTATACTGGATCTTTCTAGGTCTGATATTAATATAAATATCTCTACCTATCTTAGTTCCTTCCCAAGCTTCATTAATCCATTGTTTTTCAGCTTCCTCACCAAAAGCTTCATTTACCTTATAGTCTTCAGGATAATAATCATAATATGGTTCTCCTGTTTCTAAATCATACTTCTTCACTTTAAGGACTAGTCTCTTAGACTTCCAGAAGATTCTCAGAACCCTTATATTTCCTAAATTATCATAGTAATTAGAAGATGGTGTGGTTGCTCCAGACTGAAAAGCAAAATCTAAATCAATGTTATTATCATCATAATAAGAGAACTTTGGAACAAATAGTTTAGTATCATCATAAAGATTTAATCCTTCTGAAGAGTCTGCAAAAGGAGTATACTCCTCCAGCTTCTTTACATCTTCATCAGATAGATCATCATAATAATAATCTAATATTTTTCCAGGAGCCCAAAAATCATCTAGTATTATTAGATCAGCATCCTCTATTTTATTAGAGTAGCCATTCCTAAACACTTGAACTTTTCTAGGATTAAGCCTTTCTACAACAGGTTCTCCAGATACTATATCACATTGGTAAAGCTCTTCACCAACAATCATAGCATCCATAAACCCATCATTAAACTTAACATCCAGCTTTAGTTCTTTATAATAATGATTTAATAATTGGTTTGCTCTTATCTCTCTTATATCTGACCAATCATATCTAAAAGAGTCTGAAAGAGATTTTAATTCTTTATCCAAGATAGATTCATCTTGTGATGCTTCTTCTAGGAGGGAAGATAAAGCTTCTGAAAGCTCTTTTCTTTTCTTGATTTCAAGTTCTGAGATAGCATCAGGATTAGTGATTATTACTCTGAATTCATATCTTCTTTCTTTCTCTTCACCAGCTAACACATTAAGCTTACTATTCATTATAGGATAGTGCTGTATATTACTGGGAATATAAGAGGCTCTGATATTGTCAGGATTTAGAATTAACTTCATATCATCTAGATGAAGCTTACCATTAATTAAATCATAGTTGATTTTCTTATTAATAAAAGCTTTTCTAACAATAGAGTCAAAGAAGTAGGACCTTTTATCTGCCCAATCAACAACTCTTTTCCTCCATTCTTTACCTTTCTTAGTAAATGGTAACTTCTGGTTAGGAAATCCACTAATAGTTAATTCCATATTTATTTATTTCTAATACTTCGCAAAAATACTTATTTTGTATAAAAGTTATATGATTTTAATTGAAGAAATTGGGATTGATATAGCTATTTACCAAAAGGTAGTGTTTGCAAAATTGTTAGTAAAAAAGGGATCGTTGCCTAAATAATTCTTTCTAGCCTTCTTACCTGTAGATGTTCCTTCTCCTGGTAAATACTTCATATTGTTCTCTCTAAGGATCATTAACATTCCTAGAGCAGAAACTCTATCAGCATTTATATCTGGATTCCACATTATAAGTTCTTTAATCATTGCTACTCCTCTAAGCCTTTGTAAATTTTTAACAGTAACTGTTTTTTCTACTTCATTACCATTCTCATCTACTTCAATTTTAGTTTGTTTTACAGGCATTAATAACCAGTCTCTAATCAATCTTCTAGCATAAGCATTTACTTGCTTACCACTCTGAGTGCCGAATGATTTATTTCCATATAAACTAGATTTAACTAGCTCTGTATCTCTTAAGATCTCAGGTGTTTGTGCTAATAGATATGTACAATGATTATTAGAGAAATATGTAAACAACCCTTTCTTATCGTTCTCATAGTTAATAAGAGCATTATAATATATTCCTAGTCTTCTACATATTTCATAGAAATCATCAGCAAAGTCTGGTCTACCAGTATATTCTGCTACAACTCTATCTGTAAACATATCTAAGACTATAATAGAAGGCAATGATACTGTAGTACTATGATCATCATCAATAGGGTCTACACCAGCAATATATCTATAACTAGGCACTTTTCCATTCACTTCTTTAGGCAGTTCATATATCTCTAATGCTCCTCTATGTCTATTATCTTTTAGAGGAAAGTCTCTAATAGGCTCATCATCTGTAGGCTTAAAAGATATATTACCATTAGGATCTTGTGATAATTCTCCTACTAAATGTCCTCTATTCCATTCAATCTTATTAGCTTCTATATAGTTAAGATGATCTGTTAAATCAGCTACAGGGAATAGAGTACCATCTCTTCTCATAATAGCTTCTTGAATAGACATAGGATGCTCAGCAATTCTCTGTGCTATAGTTGAAGGGTCTGAGGAGTTGTATTTAATAAATACTCTCTCTTTTACTTCCTCTAATACAGCTTTTACTATATCTGAATTACCATCTTTATCGTAACATCCTTTTCTGTTCATATATTCTCCAATAAAGAATATACATTTAGCTCCTCCTGATGCTCCTTTATCATAGACATTAGGAATACCATAGACATTATAACCTAGTGGGTTATATATCATTTCTAGTGCTCCTGAGAAATCTGAACCACTAGAACCTCCTGTATTATGAGTAACAATTCCATTTACTAAATAAGTGTGTGTGTTATTGGCTGTTAGATTGTAAATAGTTTGTATTCCAATATTTTTTATAAAAGCAACTTTCTCTATAGTACATCCAGAATTATTTTTTAGATTAGAATCTAAATGTACTATCAATTCTTTTTCTTTAATAGAACTATGGAGTCCAAATTTTAATAACAGTAACATTACTACTTCTAAGACTTCTCTTGGTAGATTATTTTCTACTATAATAGTATTATTTTTACCTCTTTTACTTGTACCAAAAAATCCTTTAAAGAAGTTTTTTAAAGCCTTTTTAGAATACAGCCCAATGTTTGAAGGTAAAGAGTTGAACTTAATAGACAACCTTCCCTCTAATAATGCATTTAAAGGCTCATATTGCCCAAATAGAGGCACTTTGTTTATTAAACATATATCAGATCCTATTTCTAGTTTTGAGGCCTCTATAAAGCTATTAGGGGTTAATATAGGGTGATCTAAACTACATCTAATTATCTTACCACTTGAAGTACTAATTTCTACACACTCTTTTTGTTTTATGGGTTGTATATAAGAAATGTTTTCTTTAGAATAAGATTTGTGCAAACTACTATATCCAATTATTCCATCTTCTATCTTAAGATCTTCTATATTTTTTATATCTCCATTTTTAGTAAACACTTTAGAGCCAGCACATACACATCCAATTGCAATACTTTGACCGAAAGCAAAACCTCCTTCTTCTGTATTAGGTCTACTAGTATTCCATGCATCTAGAAAGTTAGGAAACATACCAAACTCTTCCCATACTATTAGCTGGGACCTTTTTCCTCTTCCGCGGTCTGAATCATTATTAAAAGATAAGCCTAATATTTCATTCTTAGTTCCTACTACTACATCTTTATTTTTAGGGTCTTTATAGCCCATTATCCAATGCATATCTTGTGTAGAAGACTTTACTCTATTACTAGGAAATTGAGTATTCTTAGCTAAGAAATCTGCCATAGCTAGTGTTTTATTAAGAGTACCATCCTTTCTCAAATACTCTGTATTACTAGCTACTACTAGTGATTTAACTTTCTCACAGACATCCATATTCTCTCCTAGAATAAAATTTCTAGCAGACATTGAAGATACCTTAAAAGAATTATGAGTGACAATAAAATCATTCATCAGAAATAAATGAGAATCATTGTCTACTATTACACACTTAGCATCTTCATTGTGAGAATATTCTACATTAGTTATTTCTATATATTTGTCTAGGTTAGTATAGAAGTTCTGAACATAGACACTATAGATAGTTCTATTTATAACTCTAATTTTTTCTTCTCTACAGATATATCCTAAAGATCTTCCTAGCCATAATACATCATTAGCCAGCTTAGAATACTTAGTAGTGAATTTAACAGTGCCAAAACCAATGATCTTTGATCTAGACAAAATCCCTTCTAATACCTTTCTTCTAATAGATTCAGAATTAAATTTATAGTTATCATTAACTCTAGTCTTAATAGATAGCCCATATCTAAATGGATCTAGACTAATAGGCCTCTCTTTAATTTGAACAGGTTTATTTAAAGGGATAATAATTCTATCCTTATGAAGACGCTCTATAATCCATTGAGTGTCCACAGTAATTAGTTTGTCACCATATTTTATAGTCCAAAGATGCTCCAGACCAGCATAGGCCACTCTACCATCTTTTAAAGTTAATTTATAAATTGGTTTATCTTTATGATTAAACTCCTCTAATACCTTAGTAGGCTTACCATCATCCCCATATAAATAATCTCCTGGATGTATATCTTTCCATATTTTATATCCACTTGGAGTATATACAATAGTAGAGTTAGGAATCATCTTTCCCTTTCCTCTAGCTGCTATAATACCACAATGTTGTCCTCCTTCATAGTTATTATATTTACCTCCATATCTAGCTTGATTTACATAATGAAAGAATAAATAATCTAGATCATAGAAGTCAGGAAAGTCTACAACCCTACCTACTGCCTTACTATCTCCTACAGTACTAGTAGATCTTTCAATAGGAGAAAAGTTTAAATAAAAATAATGATATCCAGTTATCCACTCACCATCAGATGGTCTTTTACATCCATACCAACATTTAAGAACTTCTTTTCTTAACCATTTCATGTATGGACTATTAGGATTACCATTAGGTCTTAGATTAGTATATCTACCATATTTCTTATAAGCAATAGCAGCCTTTCTAAAATAGTTAGTGTTCTCTAATATATGAGGCTTAACTACATCTACAATTATCTTACCTGTCTTATCCTTAGGAACATCTTTAGCATAAGGTCTATTAGCTGATACCATCCAATTAATAAAAGGATAGTTATTAATGAAATCTAATAATTCTGTTCTCTCTTCCTTAGCTAAAGAATTTAGTAGTTCTTCAGATAAATCTGTATTTACACTATTAGTTTCCATCTTGTACTTCTCTTATCGCTCCAATATCATTAAATATCTTAAATCCACTATCTAAGATAGTCTTATCTTTAGAACTAGTAGATTCCTCTTCTATCTCTGCTAATACTTCTCTTTCTAAGGTTTTAAATTCCTTTAATAAAGGACCTACTTGTTTAATAGAGCTAGTACTCTTATTAATATCACCAGCATCCATATTCTTATAATCAGCATCTCTTAGATTCTGTGTTATCTTTCTAATAGCTACCCTAATATCATCTAAGGCTACAGAATACACTGTCACACTTAATTTAAGATATGTCTCCATAGCTTTAGTAACTAAATCATCAGGCTTCCATTTCTTAGGAAGAGACAAGTCTGTCTTAATAGACTCCATTCTCTCACTAGGACTATCTATATAAAGATAATCAGACCTACTATCACAAAAGAAAAAGATAAAGGCTAATTCATTGATAGCATTCTCTTTAGTCCTACTCTTATCTCTCTTTACTAGATTCTTGAAATCAGTGATAGTTAAAGCCTCTGGAGATATCTCTACCTTCCAATTTTCTAATTTAAATAGCTTCATATCTAAACAAAAAAAGAGGAAGCTATTAAGCCTCCTCTGTTACTACTTTATATCTAACATCTGAATCATAGAGAAAGAGAACATCTTCATCACCAGACTTTTCTACAGGAAGATCTAAGTAATACTCCCAATTATATTCTTCTTTCTTAGGATCAGGCTGAAAAGCTTTCTTCTTCTGCTCTCTCCTAATATAAGCCTTAGGATTAATCTCAATGATATCTCCAATATTTAGTTCTCTACTAGCTGTTCCTCCTAAAGCTAGTATCTTTTGCCTTAGCTTAATAACTCCTTCTTGTTTATCTAGAAGAATTAAACCAGACTCTGTCTTTTCTATATCTTCCTTTGTATATTTATCCGCTGTCGTAATAATAGCATTATGTATAGGTACAATCTTCTCCATTAGTTCTCTCTTTATATAATTCTGTGAATTTCTTTACTCTCTCTGTATTTACTCTCATCTTACCTAAATGTGGTAAAACAAAAGAATGTCTTTGGCTCTCTACATCATCAAAATCTATCTCTTTAATAGTATCCCTAATAAACTTAAACATACTTAGATAGATGTTCTCTGCCTGTGCTTGTGTTATTCCAAATTTCTTAGAAGCTTCCTTGTATATGTTATTCATAGTTAAATTCTACCTTTAATACTAAGTTTTCATAGTTATAGAAGTCATCAAATAAAACTATATTAGGATTTAGCTCTCCATCTATGATAGCCTTCTTCTTTCTAAGACTAGATAAAATAGTAGCTAGGGACCTTTGATTAATCCCTAGCTGCTCACATATCATGGGTTTCGTCGTCTTTACTATCCTAAATAGATTCTTAGTTTTTTCTAATCTACATAGTTTCTCTAGAATAACAATTACTTTCTCTTCTCCTTCTGTTAATTTACTTATAGGTCTGATAATCTTTAGATAGTTTCTAAGAAAATTATTTTCATCACTTACTATCTTTATCTTCCTTATCATCACCCAAACCAAAAGCTTTCTTAACTTCATCTCGCAATAAAGTTTCAAAATGTTTATCCCAATTACCAATCCTTAGTACTTCTAAGATAATCTCTAGCCTAGAGATATTATGTAGTTGCTGTTTTAAAAACTTATTCTCCTCATATAGATTAGTAATATGTGCTACAGGATTATTATCTTCTAATACTGGCATTGAATCATCCTTTCCAATATTTTCTACCTCTTCATTTACTTCTTTCTCCATATTATTCTTTATTTTAATTTAATTGCCCATTTAGCTGGTCTCTCTACTTTAATTCCTTTATCTTCTGCTAATCTAACCCATCTGTTAAATGGAAGGACATTAATATTAAAAGATCCACATTTACAACAAACACTTCCTTTATTCTCCTTCTTTATACAAAGACTTAAACATTTAGTGCAGTAGAAAACAGGATCTGTCTCTTTACACCAATTATCCATAGTTAAGATACTCTATTAAATAACCTCTCCATGTAACTAACTCTAGTGCCTGAGAACATCTTCTGATATTCTTTAGCAGCAATCTTTCTTAATTTGTTCTCTAAAAGCTTATTCCTATTCTTATTAGTGCTTAAGAGAAACTCAATATAAATTGTCTGTAACATATTCCTTCTCTTTAAATTTAACTTCTGATGCAAATATAATGGATTTAGTTTTAGTTTCCAAATAAAATGCTAATTATTTTTGTTATTGAGATCTGTATTTAGAGTTATTGGTATATATGTTTCATATTGAGTACCAGCTTTAACTACAGGAAATTTCCCTTTAATCTCAATAATACCTTCATATTTATCTGACCCTAAAGGGATTCTAGCAATCCCTTCAGAAGTTGTCTCTAGATCTTCTATCAGCTTTCCATTTGAATAAGCTTTGACATCCCCATTAATAAAGTCTATACAAGAAGGATTGTAGAACATGTAGACTAAAGCAAATATAATCCAATATACATTTGAAGAGTTAGTATATAACCTGTTAGTGTTAACAGCAACCTCAAAAGAAAATTCTTTATCTTCTTCTGTAAAAGAAAGGTTCTTTAAACGAATAGTGTTATCTCTTTGATTAGGATCCATATTATCAAGCTCTACTCCCTCTTTACTAAACTTAAACTGTATAACACTGTCATTAAATGGATATGGATCTGTTATTAAATCTGGCCATACTATTGCTGGAGCATCTGGTATATCTGGTGTATCAGGAACATTATCCCCTAATATAATATCCATACACCTCTCTCTAAAAGCTTGTGTTCCATATCTAATCTTATAGTTGTAATCTATCTTACCACTCTTAACTGCAGGATCTATATACCTCCTCCTAAACTCTGCTGTTCCTATCTTGTAAATTATATCTGATCTCATATTAATTTAATTCTCCACTATCTGTTACTACTATATCCTCTTTACTATAACAAATCTTCTTACCTGTTAATTTATTGTTCTTATCTACTTCATAATAATAATTGTCTATTAAAATTACTGTGTGTTCCTTACCATTAAATTCTATTTTCTTAGTCTCTTTTACCTTCATATTATTAGATTTTAATTTTATACAAAGATAATATATTTAACAGCTAAATACAAATATGAAACAATTTTATTTAAAAGATAGTATGAAGATAGC
>ULVT01061216.1_pt1 | contig 79690 bp, 99 predicted proteins | sample 1959701 | NCBI WGS metagenome assembly ULVT01 (sample SAMEA4835793, study PRJEB28245) | human gut metagenome | biome: gut microbiome; material: fecal sample | place: Denmark | collected 2008
CATGCTGGCGCGGTACTTTGACCAGTACCAGCCGGGTGGCCAGTCGGTCTGCGTGCACGCGTTCGTGCAGGCGGACGGCACGGTGTACCAGACGCTGCCGTGGTGGATGCGCGCATGGCACTGCGGCGGCAGCGCAAACAGCACGCACATCGGCGTGGAAATGACGGAGCCAGACGTGAGCATGCCCTATGCCGCGGCGGCCGAGCAGATCACGGGCACGTACCATGCCGCCGTACTTGGCTGTTTATATGTGGAGAAGAGTAACTCATCAAGAGTATGAAGCTGGAGCTGACGGTGGCTAATATCTTTATCATTGGAATACTATTTGGCAATTAAAAATTTTAAATTTATAGGAGGAATAAATTATGGAAATGTTAACTCTAATTATCTCTTTATCAATTATTATGTGGTATATTATTGATCGCTTTAAGGAAATGTGGGAAGGAACCAAGTATGGTAAGTATATTACTATGTTTGTTTCTGCAGTATTCGCATTTGCCATTGCATTTGGTTTTGGCGTTGATATTATTTGGGCACTTGGTCTTGTGCAAGAAAGCTCTACGATTGGCACTGTGATTACTGCTCTTGCATTGATGTCTGGCAGCTCTGCTGTCTCCGAAATTATTGAAAGAGTTAAAGGCGGAAAGTAATATATTGAGGTGATTTAAATGGAAATTATTGAAGCGTTTGCGACACAAAATAAATGTTATAAGATTGGTTCAACATTTACTCCAAGTGGTTTGATGTTGCATAGCGTTGGATGTCCACAGCCTAGTGCTGCGGTGTTTGCTCGTAACTTTAACCAGTATCAGCCGGGTGGTCAATCAGTTTGCGTACATGCATTTATACAGGCAGATGGCTCTGTATATCAGACATTGCCTTGGTTGATGAGAGCATGGCACTGCGGTGGCGCTGCAAATAATACCCATATCGGCATCGAAATGACGGAACCTAGCTCTGGAATGAGTTATGCGAAAGCTGCTGAACAGATTGCGGGGACATATCACACAGCCGTGGAATTATTCGCACAGCTTTGCAACACTTATGTGCTTAATCCACTGGAAGACGGTGTGATTATTGGTCATGCAGAAGGTCATCGTAGAGGTGTGGCCAGCAACCATGCGGATCCAGAACTTCTGTGGAATACATATGGAATGGGTTACACTATGGACGGGTTCCGTCAGGATGTATATGAGGCCATGAACAAAAATAATGGAAATGATGAAGAGGAGGAAGACGTAATGAGATACAATACTATTGATGATATCCCTAGCTGGGCAAGAGGAACTATTAGTGATATGATTGATGAAGGTTTAATTTCTGGCATTGGTGGAGGCAATCTTGATTTGTCTGCTGATATGATACGTATGCTGTATGTCATGAAGCATATGTTTGATGCATGCAATAAGCATTATGAGACAATTGAAGATATCCCATCTTGGGCGCGTGGCACTGTGCAGCATTTAATCGACACTGGTGCAATTGCTGGCACTGGTAATGGCAAACTAGATATATCACATGATATGCTGCGCATGTTGGTTGTCTGTCAGAGAATGTTTGATTCTAATCATGGTACGGATAATAAAGAGAATTAATTTTATAAACAAATAGCCTATATGAAGTAGTTATATGGGCGAGGGAGTGTAGCAATACACTCCCTCATTTTTTATGAATAAAAAGGAGGGATAATATGAAAAAATTAAAAGGTGTTGATGTGAGCGAATGGCAAGGACAAATTGATTGGGATGCAGTAAAAAAGGATGAAATTGATTTTGCAATTCTTCGCTGTGGCTATGGAATGAACTTAGAAGAACAAGATGATATTTGGTTTAAAAGGAATGCTTTAGAATGCGAAAGAGTTGGTATACCTTATGGTGTGTATCTGTACAGTTATGCAGATACAGTAGAAAAAGCTGCTTCGGAAGCAACACATGTACTTAGATTGATAAAAGGTCGTAAACTTGAATATCCCGTTTATTATGATTTAGAAGACGTTAATACTACTGGGAAATGTAGTCAAGATTTAATTCTTCAAATGTCTAAAAAATTTGTTGGCATTTTAGAAGACGCTGGTTATTGGGTTGGTATTTATGCCAATTTATATTGGAATGAGGCATATCTGACTGATTCTTGGTATGACACTAAGGCAAGATGGATTGCTCAATATAATTCTGAATGTCAGTATAACAAGGACTATGGAATTTGGCAGTATTCTAGTTCTGGAATTGTCAATGGTATTTCTGGATGCGTTGATATGAACATTTCTTATTTTGATTATCCTGCATTGATTAGAGAAGCTGGTAAAAATGGATTGACTTTTTCGCAAAGTCAAACAGAAACAGTTTATACTGTAAAATCTGGTGACACTCTTTCTGACATTGCCACAAAATATGGCATTACATATCAACAACTTGCTTCCTACAATGGAATTTCTGATCCTAATGTTATTTATATAGGACAAAAGATTCTTGTTCCAAATACTGAATCAGTTGTTGCTTCAGGTAAAACATTAGATGAAATTGTATTGGAGGTATATCGAGGCGAATGGGGAAATGGTTTAGAACGTCAAGCACGCCTTGAAGCAGCGGGATATGACTATCAAATAGTACAAAACAGAGTAGATGCTCTATACAGTTAATAACAAAAAATTGTATATCGTAGTTTAAAGGAGAAGCCACATGGTTTCTTCTTTTTATATTTAAAATTAGTGTAAATATGAATCTCTCGGAAAGGAGGAATTGTTATGCGTGTCATAAGTTTTGATCAAAGCACACGTCGTTCTGGTTATGCCATATTTGAAAACGGTCAATATATAGAATCTGGCGTTGTTGATATGAACAAGAGCAAATTAGAAACAGATAAAAGATCTTTTGAAATGGCGAAAGAACTTTGGAAGGTTATTAAAAAGTCTAAATCAGAGAAACTTGTTCTAGAAAATGTGCAACAACAATCGAACCCAGCAACTATGATAATTTTGGCAAGATTGGCTGGTATGATAATTGGTTATGCGGAAGCTCATAATGTCAATGTGCATATTTTGTTGCCAAGCCAATGGCGCAAAGCATTAGGATATTCTCAGGGGGCGAAAGTAAAACGCCAAGAGCTTAAGCAACAGAGTATTGATTATGTAAAAGAAAATTTTGGTCTTGATTTATCAGAAGATGAATGTGAAGCAATTTGCATAGGAGTTGCGGCGCATAAAATTTATAATTTCGCCAACGAAGAAGTTTGGGGCGAAGATTAAATATGAAAATTAATAACAAAACGTTATTTGATATATAAAATTTTTGAATAAAAATGGAGGAACAATTATGAAGGTTAGTACATTTGTTAAGAAGGTTAAAGAAGGACAGTTCAACAATGCAGCAGATATGATTAAGGTTTGGTATATTCCAATTCAGACTAAACATGATATTGCATTACGTGTTCTAGAAAAATGCTCTGCAGACAATAATGGCTATTTCTATGTAGACGATTTTGAAAAAAATATTTATTTTTCTATGTTTGCGTTCAATGCCTACACAGGCGTAGAGATTGGCGAAGATTTCGAAGTGCTGCTAAAGGAGTATGACATGCTATGCAGCAATGATATTTTAGACACAGTTGAGCAACTGTGCAGGAAGGATTACAACCATGTTGAGGAAGTGCTGCATTATGAAGAGAAAAAATTAATGCGTCAGAATTCAATTGAGGCTTCGTTTGCGCAGATGGCTAATGGAATTAGTTCAAGCCTGACAACTTTAGCAGATGCTCTTGCTAAGAAGGTTGATGGTTTCGATATCAATAGCATCCTTCCAGAAGGTGCAGATATTGATGAGCTTTTAAGCACACTTGATAAATTAAAATAATTATTTTATAGGAGTTGATGGCATATGGCCGCAGAAAAAACATTAGGCGATGCTATACAAAAACTAATAGATAATGTCGAAACTGTTAGTGAAATTGCAGGAAACATATGTAGAATGCAAGCAGAAAAAGATTTTAATGACGCAGCAAAAACAGCAGTAGACAAATATTATGAATACAAAAATGGAGCTTATACAAAGTATGGGAGACAACATAATTTGTATGATATTTATAAAGTAAATTCTGATTTAAAGAAAAGAGGAAGAACGTTTACTATAACAACGAATATTGATATGAATTCTGCTCCGTTAGAAGGTGCATACCACAGTAACTCAAGCAAACACCAAGGCGGTGGTTCTTGGGAAAGTGGTGGCCAAGTTGAAGGCGATTATGTATTTGAGAACTTCTTACAAGGCGAACACCCATGGACATATTTTAAAAATGGGGAATATATGTATGGTGAAACTGTTGGCAAAGAAATTCCCGATGAATTTTTGAAAGATTTTATTAACAATTACGGCAGTCGATATTTTGAAGATAATTTTCAAAAAACAATAGCTCAATTGCTAAAAGTATATTTATAAAGTAGGAGGTGATTCTTTTGGCAGAAGCGAGTTATACTTCAAAAATTAAATATAATATTGATGACCTTATGAGTAGCCTTGTTGCATGTAAGACTCAAGCTGAACAGGTGGATGGAGTTTTAGCAAATATTGGCAAGCGTGGAAATCTTAATAATTTTATTAAGCAGTTTGTCGCTATGGACGATGCTGTTAAGACACTTAGGAAAGAACTAGATTCTGTAAAGGCAGGTCTTGGAGATAAATTAAATAATGGTTGGATGAAATCTTTTGACGAGATGGTTAAAAAGATGTCTCAGATTTCAGAACTGTCCAAAAATGTGTTTACGGGGCTTAATAGCGTTAATTTAAAAGACAAAGGCGCAACAAAAGAATTACGCAGCTACGCAGAGCAATTAAATACTATTCTCAGAAATGTTGGTATTGACAAACAAATTGATTTAGAACTTTTTGGTACAAAAGATATTCAGAAACAATTTGATGAGTTAATTCAATATGCTAGTGAACTTAATGGAAAATTAAATGTTGCATTTGGAGATATTGATTTGTCCAAAATTGGAGATAATATTAAGTCTGCTGGCGATGAAGTGTCTAGCGATATAAAAGATACAGGCAATAAAATTTCTGAAGAAGCGCAGCATCAAATTGATGAGCTTGAAAAACAAAAGGCAAGATATCAAGAAGCATTAGACATTTTTAATGGCAAAGACAAAAGAGTAAAAACAACAAAGAAAAATGACACCACTATTCTGGCTGGACTCGTCGAAGATTTTAAAAAAGCAGAGCAAGAGCTTGCAGAGTTAGAGCGAACTGGAAAATCAGGACAAGAAGAAGCCCTTGCAAAAAAGATGATGGCGGCAAGTCAGTTGAAGAGCACAATGGACTATGTGTTCGAACATGGTAGCGATGATGCTACAGCATATGCCGCAAAATCTAAAGAGTATGATCGGGCAGAAGAATTTCTAGAAGAGTTTAGGACAAAACAAAATGCTACGCTTGAAAAGATGAAGAGCGAGTATAAGCAAAAGATTGCAGATATTAATTCGGAAATAGATAACATTAAAAACATTGGCAATTCAAATGACTTTGTAGAAAAAGAAAACGTCACTTCGGAAGAAAAAAAAATTTCTTTATATGATGAATTAAATAAAAAAGTTAAAGAATATGTCTCGTTATTGTCAGGGACAGACGAAGGGGCCCAAAACGAAGAGAAGTTAATGGCACTTGTCGATGAAATTAAAGAAGTTTCTCAAGCGTCTAAAGAGGCAGGGACGGCAATTGAACAGATCTTTTCAGATTTAGACTTTGGAGATATTACCGGAGACGAGGCACTTTCTAAAATCTGTGAATTGCTTAATGTTGAAATCCCTACGGCTGCACAAAAAAGCGCAAAAGAAGTTAGCGGTGTAACTAGCGAGCTACAAGAATTATTAAATGTTGCGTCTGGGCAAGAGGTTGGTTATTCAAAAGGTAGCGGCGACGCAAAAGAGTCTATGACGCTTTTTGGCGCGGACAAAGTGGTAAGTTCTTTTTCTGGGAAGGATTTTCAGGTAGATACAGATGCAATAGTATCACAACTTGTCAACAATCTAAAAGAAAATATCGTGATGTCTTTGCATAATCACCCAGATGGAATGAGTGCATTTACGCCGTCGGATATTAATTCATTTACCAAGTTGTTTTATGACCAAGGTACAAAAATCAATGGTATCATTGCAGATGGCGTTGTTAAAACAATTGATTTTACTGGCATTTCTAAAGAAATGGCCATCAAAATTGGAGAATCTTACTCTCAAAATTTAAAAGCAGCTACAAAAGAATTTCCTCTCATGGAATATAATGACGGGGAAGTTGGATTAATAAAAGGAGCAGAAGAAAAAGCGGCACAAGCTGGTATTTCGTATGAACAATTAATTGCTGCGTTTAACGAAAAAGTTAATCAAGCATTAGATAAGGCGTTTACAGACAATGGGTTGGCTTCGACTGTTAAGACATATACAATGGAACAGCTACCAGAGCTGTCATCTTATTTGGCCGAAATACAAAAGAATGGAGAAAATTCTGTTGCACCAATTGAAAAATTAAAAAGTTTATTGGCAACATTGAATCCATCGCACACCGCCGATTGGGACAAGTTTAAAGATATTTTTAGCTCGTTCGAGAGTGGAGAAATTGATTCTACTAATGCTTGGAATCAAAGCGTAGCTAGAATTAAGGAAATCGAGGCGCAAGCAGCAGAGTCTCATCAAAAAACTACTGAGGCTATCAACGAAGAGACTACCGCGCAAGAAAAGCTTAATCAGATTCAGTCTGGGCAACCTTCAACTCAGTCTAATCAAACAGACAATCAAACCGCGCAGCTTGAAAAAGAAAAAGAGCTTATGCAAGAAATTGCTGCTCTTAAAGAAAAACTAAATGCTATTCCGACGAATCCTGTTGATGCTTCTGAGCTTGACGCGGCACAAAAACAAGTACAAGAATTGGAAGAAGAAATCCTTCGCATGGAAGGCGCGTTAGATTCGTGGAAGAGCAGTTGTTACGACATCCAAGATGCTCTAGATAATTCTGTCCCGATGAGCGAACTCGATAATATGACTTCAAATGATGTCGTAGATGAATATAGAGCAAAAATTGAAAATTTGTCTTCTGTAATTGATGAATTAAAAACCAAGCTTGCTGAAGCAAAAGCACAATTAGGTAGTACGACAGAAACGAAGCAAAAAGGAACAGAAGCTGCAGAGCAAGAGCTAACAGTAGAGAAGCAGCAAAATGAAGAAACAAAACAGCAATTGGTAACACAACAGCAAATTACAAAAGAAAAAGAAAAACAAAATCAGAGCGATGTGTCGAAGATTTCGAAGGCAGCAACTGGGGAGGTTGCTAGTGGTCAAAGCACAGGAGAGCCTGCAGCAACCGCACCAGAAGTAACTAGTGCTAGTGGTGTACAGGAGTCATTTGCAGCTGCAACGGAACAAAAAAATCAGTTTGTTGAAGCTAATGCAAGAGTTAAGGAAAGTGCGGAAGCTTCTGCGGCTGCTATAGAAAAAGAAATAGAAAAGGCTAGAGAGGCTAGTGAAGTTTTTGCATCCGCCACTAAAGCAAAAAATGATTTTGCTAATGCAAACCAAAATGTAAAAGATAGCGCGGATAAAACTGCTGAATCTCTTGGTAACGAGACTGCTGCCAGTAATGGTACAAGGAAAAGGAAAACTTCTCAAGCTAGTAGTTCAGAAAGCTCTAATGATGGTTATAAAGAATTAGATAATTATAAGGCATTAATAGATGCAAACCAAAAGCTATCTTCTGCTTTTAGGAAAATTGATACGGAAGTCTTCGTAGATAAAGATAGTGATCTTGGACAGTTAAAGAGCAGATATGAAGCTCTGTCAAAGGAGATTCAAGAGCTAACAAAGTCCGAAGAAGCCTTTGGTAAAGTGTCAGAAGATGACATGCAAAGGTTGAGTGTTGCGACAAAGCAGCTCATGAGCGATTTTGAACAGTACGCAAAGGTAAAGAAGGACTCAGCAAAGCAAAGCAATACCTCATATGGGGCAGATGTTGTCGGACAAGTCGAAACAAAGCATACTGGGTTAATTAATAGCGTTAATAGTAAAGGCTATGCCAATGCCTCCGGGCTTACTACTCAATTACAGCAATACGAACAAGCATATCAAAGAATAATTACGTTACAAAAAGAGCTTGCAAACATAGACATCACTTCGGATTTGGGTAAGCAAAAGGCCGCAGAGTTTGATAGTGCAGTTGAGTCATTTAATAAATATGGCAAAGCAATTGAAAATATCATTAAGAAGTCCGAAGAGATGAAAAACAAAGTTGGTAATATCACTCGTGCGGTCTCTGATGGCTTTGATATTGGTGACGAAGCAAGCAGAAGAAGTGAATTAGAAGCATTTGCTAATTCTTTTGATGGGTTAGATAAAAAATCTATTCAATTTGCTGACAACTATTCCAAGGTTACTTTTACAATAAAGAATGGCAATGGCGAAGTAGAAAAACTAACTGCATCGTTTAATCAAGCGGGAAATGCTATTAATGCTTCCGCTAAGAATATGGGCAAAGCAAGTAGTACGCTTGGCTCTTTCTTTAGCAATGTTAAGAAAAAGTCTGGTGAAATTCTTACATACTTTACTGGCGCAAATATGGTGTATAAAACTGTTGCTCAAATTAAGCAAGGTATTACATATGTAAGAGAAATTGACGCAGCGTTAACAGAATTAAAGAAAGTTACCGATGAAACTGATGAAACTTATAAGAGATTCTTGCAAGATGCATCTAAAACTGCTGGGCAGATTGGTTCTACTGTTAAAGATTTTACTAATGCTACAGCAGATTTCGCAAGGCTTAATTAATAGGCCCCCTGTATGGCGACATATAGGTAAACATCCATCTTAAAACGGGGAAACTCCAGAGATGGACAATCCCGTGGGTAATGTAAAACATTTAATATAAATTATATGAATAGGAGGTGATAAAATGCCAAGACGAATAAATATTGTTGGAGAACTAGTGGTAACAAAAATGTTGTATGGATATAATGGAGGAAAACACACATATTGCGAATGTATAAATGAAAATGGTGTTGTAGTAGTAGTTCGATTAGATGCATTAAGAAACGGTAGCACAAAAACGGCGAGTGGTTCATTAAATAAAGGAAAAGAAAAAGATTTGGCTGGGAAACAATTTGGCAAACTTATTGTTAAATACAAATTGGACAAAAGAGCATCTAATGGTTGTATTATGTGGTATTGCGAATGTGAGTGTGGAGGAAATATAAAATGTTCTTCCGGAGATCTTATTAGAGGAAGAGTTTCTAGTTGTGGACGTTTAGTTAAGCAATATTATGATTCTATAGCTTATAATTTAACAAATCAAAGATTTGGCATGTTGGTGGCAAAAGAATATGTAAAACGGAAAGGTAGTCTAGGTAATTATAAACGACTATGGAGATGTGAATGTGATTGTGGAAATGAAGTATTGGCGTCTGTTTCAGATTTAGTTGGGGGATGCACTATTAGTTGTGGGTGTCAGTCATCTAGCTCGGGGGAAATTTTAGTAGAAACCATTCTAAAAAAATATAATATCAAATTTGAGCGAGAATTTACATGGGATGACTGCAGAAATATTTTGCCACTTCCATTTGATTTTTATTTGCCAGATTATCATATGGTAATAGAATATCAAGGAAAACAGCATTTTGAGCCAATTGATTTCTTTGGTGGCGAAGAGGCTTATGAGAATAGAGTATACAGAGACAAAATTAAAAAAGAATATTGCCATAGCAAGAATATTGGCATTTTATATATCCCATATACATCTAGGCCAAATGAAGTTGAGAATATTATATTAAATGTTTTAAGTCCTGTAACGATCACAGCGTAATCGGTAACGGTTATGCGTATGGTGGACATCTTATTAAGATGAAGAGATGATCTGACCTGCAACTATAATCTAATAATGAAATTGCAGAGGTAGGCAGAAATGACCTACCCATTTCCTTTAGTGGAAATAGTAACAAAGTGAGGATATAACATTGAGCAAGCATCTGACTTGGCAAAGGCCGCTTCCGTTTATTATAACGTTGGTGATGACCTAGCCGATATTGGCGAGGCTTCTGACAGTATTATTTCTACAATGCACGGATTTAATATTGAAGCGTCTAATGCTATGGGAATCGTAGATAAATTCAACGAGGTGGGTAAATTATTGCCCTTAGATAACTATAACGGTTAAAGGCCAGAGATGGTTTAGACCGTGGAAAGACTATGTTAATAAAAATAGCGGAAGAAATATTATAATATTGATATATTGTATTTATGGGAATATGATATTGTTCACAATACAAAATTATGTGAAGAGTTGATTAAACAATATATTGATAATAATGGGGTATTAGATGATTATAACAGTTTTAATTATTCCTATATTGATCAATTAAAATTAAATACTGATATTATTTATCCATATTTTATTAACATAGAATCCGTACAGACTGCGGGATAATAACAGTAATGTTATTATTGAAGTTATCTCTCATTAATATAATGAGCAATATACAGTCGGAACTTACGCAATAATCTAATAATAATAAAACGTAAGAAGTAGGTCGAAAGTCCTACTCGCCATTTTTTAAATGGTCAGTAATTAGTATAAAACTAATGAAAGCAACAGATTGAATAACTTCGCAATCAGTTCATCTGGCATTGGACAAGCACTTTTACGTTCTGCTAGTGCAATGTCGGAAGCAGGGAATACCATTGATGAGTCAATTGGTTTAATCACTGCCGCGAATTCGGTAGTTCAAAATCCTGAATCCGTAGGTACTGCCATGAAGACATTATCTCTTCGTATTCGAGGAGCAAAAGTAGAACTAGAGGATGCAGGTGAAGATGTTGATGGCATGGCCAATAGCGTCTCAGAGCTGCAGAAAAAATTGTTAGCTTTAACAGGCGGGAAAGTTGACATTATGCTCGATGAGAATACATTCAAGAACACTACAGAAATTTTACGTGAAATGTCTCAAGTATGGGACGACATGACGGACGTAAATCGAGCAGCCGCACTAGAATTGCTAGGCGGAAAAAGACAAGCAAATGTTTTAGCCGCCGTTATTAAGAATTTTGACTTAGTAGAAGAAGCGATACAAACATCCGCAGATTCTGCTGGTAGTGCTATGGCCGAAAATGAAAAATATATGGACAGTATTCAAGGCCATATCGATCAGTTTACAAATGCTGTTCAGACTATGTGGATGAACTTTATAAATACTGATGCTACTAAATTCCTTGTGGATGTTGGTACTAGATTAGTAAGTGTTGTAGATAAAGTTGGTGTACTAAAAAGTACTATACTTATATTGTTGGGCGTAGTTGCCCCATTAAAAGCATTTTTAAAAGCCACGGAAGGCATGTCGTTGGCAGAACGTATTGGGAAAATTGTCACGGCCATTAGGGGATTCTCCATCTCTAATATTGGCGATTCAATTAATAATTTAATTAAGACTTTAGGTCTTGCAGACACTGCATTTGCCAAATTTATTGCAAGGATAATCGAAGCAGTTGCGACAGAATATGCTGCTGCCGGAGCGACTGGCGTGTTAAAAATGGCAGTTAAGAGCCTAGAAACAGCAGTTCTAAGTGCAATAGCAAAAATTTATGTAGCATTAGGCCCTGTTGGGCTTATAATTGCAGCAGTTACAGTAGCTGTAGGTGCTCTTATTGCTGCTTATGTGGCATGGGGCCCCACTCATAAAAATTTCATTAAAAAATTAGAAGAAGAAACTGAGAATTTAAAAAATATCCGCTCGAATCTCGATTCCTTAAATTCCGAACTAGAAACTACGAAGAGCCGTATAGAAGAGCTCGAATCTAAAGGCCCATTAACTCTTACAGAGCAAGAAGAGCTTGACAAATTAAAAGAGCAAAATGCCGAACTTGAACGTCAAATTCGTTTGGAAGAAGCAAGAGAAGAACGTGCTAAAAACAAGCAAGCAGAAGCTGTAAAGGGCGCATTGGATACCGATCAAGATTTCAAGACGCGACCTACTGGCACGCTTAATCTTAAAGACACAAACAATTTTGAAGACGAATTAGGTAAAGTAAAGAACGCCAAAGATAAACTAGACAAAGCGGAAGCAGAAGTACAGGATGCCTTAGACTCTGGTATGGACACCAATAGCAAAAAGTTCCAAAAGCTAGAAAAGAATTTAGAGTCTGCGCAAGAAGATTATGCCGACGCACAGTCCAATTGGGACGAGTTTATGAAAGGCAAAGAAGAAGAATATGGCGTCAGCGACTTGGAATGGTTTGATGGTGACAATTTAACAGAGGCACAAAAGGCAGTAAATGGTCTTCTTAGCTCGATGCAAAATTACAATGATCGAGCAGAAATCATGTTTGGTTCTGCTGGAGCAAAAGAGTCTGCTCTTGACCGCTTATTCGGCGAGCGTGGTTCTGAGGCAGGACAAGCATTCCAAGAAGCATTTAACGCAAAAATTGAATCTGGAGAGATCAATGTTGACGTTGATAAATTCGGAGATTACGAATCTGCTATTGAAGGAGTCACTGGAGAGGTTGAGAGCTTAATTGCTGAAAATCCACAGCTTAAAGTACAATTAGACTCTCTTGGAATTAGTGCAGAAGATGTTGCAAGATATTTCTTGAACATTAGCGGTGCTATGCAACAGACTAGTGAAGCCACTTCTGTGGCTGTTAGCGACATAGCAAGCCTTACTTCTGCTTATGATTCGTATGCGTCAGTGTTACAGACAGTTAATGACATAACATTTGACGGGCAAGCGATTTCTGACGATTATTATACTGCACTCCAAGAGTATCTTGGAGATGTAACTGTTGGCGAAGAGAGCTTCGGTGACGCAATTGATACTACGAATGGCAAGGTCGTTAAGAATACACGTCTATTAAGAGCATTAATTGCACAGAAGAAAAAAGAACAAAAGGCAACAGTAAGTGCGGCGAAAGCACAAAGTCAGTCGCAGTATACAAAAGTTGTAAAACAACTACAACAGGCTGTTAAGGCAATGTATGCGGATTACAAAGCGTATGGATATGTTACAAAAGCAACTTATGATAATATTAGCGCGTTGCGTAGTCAGATACAAGCACTCAAGAATGCAGTTAAAGAATATTCAATTTTAGAGTTGAAATTATCAGATGTTACCAATGCGTATGATGAATTCGAGGATGCTAAAAACAGAGATTCGGAAGTGGCGTATGGCGACTCAATGGTCGAAATGCTTGAGACCATTAGCGATGGATTGTTGAGTGGCAAAGTTGGGACGGAAGCATTTAAGGCGGCATGTGAGGCATTAGTTCCTCCGAGCGTTATTGCAAACTGTAAAACTTTTGAAGAACGTCTTGACGCCATTGATGATTATTTTGAAAACTCAAAGTTTGCAGACTATTTCACTATTGATGATGATGGAAATTTTTCAATAGGCTTAAAGAACATAGAAGCATTTATTGCCGACGCGAAAGAAGCTAGTGCTTTTATTGAAAATGCGGACGGCACATTTACTCTTGATAGTAGTATAAAGAGCGTTGACGACCTTGCAAATGCAATGGGATTAACAAAGGCCGCAACTATTGCAATGTTGACAGAGCTGTCAAAATATGATGCAAGTTGGGGAGATATCGTTTCTGACCTAACTATGACAGAACTTGACAAAAAACTTAGAGATACTACCGACTCTTTGGACAAGGCACTTGCGAAGCAAGAAGAGTTTTTCAGGGCTGGTAAAGATCCACTTGGCGAAAATGCAGAAGAATATAATGCGATTCAGCAAGAAATTGATGGCGCTACAGATTCGTTGAATAATGCACAGCAGGCAATTGTTGACAATACAAAAGCTTGGATCGATGCAAACAATACCGTTGATACTGCAAAAGAAAATGTATCAACACTTACAAGAGAATTACAAGAGTTAAAAGATGCTGGAGCTTCGGATGAAGAGATTCAAATAAAGACGGATGAGCTCGAAAAAGCAAAAGAGCAGTTAGCAGAAGCTTTAAAAATTAAATATGGCCTAGAACAGCCAACCGTAATGGATTTTCAGGTTGTATTAACTGATGTCCAATCTAAAATTGATCAGTGGAAAGAAGAAAATGCCACTCTAGTCACTGAAGTAGTTCCAAAGCTAGAGCAAGATAAGGATGGAGTTTGGAAAATTCCGGCAACGCTTGAATTAGACGAAGATCAGCAACAGAAGATTCAAGAATATGTTGATTTAAAAAATGACGAACAACAACTTGAGGTATTAACTAATCAAGAAGTTGACCCAATAACTGATGGAATAACTCAGGTCAAAGAAGTTCTTGACAACATTTTGGATGCCATTCAATCTCCAGACAAAAACAAGAAGCAAGATACGAAAACAACTGATACAACAAAAACAAGCTCTGGTACAACTTCGACGAGTACTGAAAAAAGTGCAAGCACAACTTCTACTTCCAACGTTACGGGATTTGAAGCACAAAGCCCGGATCAAGTAATTGCAGGTTGGAACGCATTAGTGGACGAGGTGGTTGCTGAGGTACAGCAATTCGCCAACAATATTTGGAGTGGCATATCTACTTTCTTTACAGAAACATTGCCAACTGTATGGGACAATTTGTGGAGCGGTATTGGAGACAAATTATCTGGTGCAGAAGAATGGGCGCAAGGACTATGGGAAGACATAAATACATTTTTCACAGACACATTGCCTCAAAAATGGGATGAGTTCTGGAACGGTGTTGGCGAATGTCTTGACGGAGTAAAAGATTGGGCTGCTAATGTAGAAGAAGGCGTTAATACATTCTTTACCGAAACGATTCCGGAAAAATGGAACGAGTTTTGGGGAAGTGTTGGGGAATTCCTTGGCGACATCACTTACGCAGTTGGATATATATCTGCGAAAGTTGAAGAATTCTTTACAGAGACTGTCCCTGAGAAATGGGGAGAGTTTTGGGATAATGTTAGTGAAGATTTCGACAAAGTAAAACAATGGGCAAGCGATCTTAAAGATGCGGTAGTTACATTCTTTACAGAAACTATTCCAGAAAAATGGGATGAATTTTGGGATGGCGTTGGCGAAGAATTAAACAATTTAAAAGAAGACGCTATTGCTTTGAAAGATAAAGTTGTTGAGTTCTTCACGACAACAATTCCTACAAAATGGAGTGAATTTTGGACTAGCGTTGGTGAATATATTGATGGCACAATCGCGCCAGCCTTAAGCGCGGCGTGGGATAGCGTGTATGGATTCTTTACCGAGACAGTTCCTGAAAAATGGCATTCTTTCTGGGAGAGTGTCGGCACTTATGTTGATGAAGTGATTGGCCCAGCATTGGTAACAGCGGGAGAAAAGATTTTAGAATTCTTTACAGCAACGCTTCCGACAAAATGGAATGAATTTTGGGAAGGAGTCGGGACATTTCTTACAGAAACAGTACCTACTACTTTAGAAAATATTAAAACTGGCATTTCTACATTCTTCACAGAAACTGTTCCTAGTGCCATTAATGGTCTTTGGGAATCGGCTTCTTCTTGGATTAGTACACAAGCGAGCAATTTTTGGAACAACCTGAAGAGTAAATTTACACAAGGTCGTGAAGATGCAAAAAGCGGAAGTGGCTATAATCCTGACGGTGCGTCTAGTGCGCTTGGAAATGCTTTGGCAAAAGGCAATGCGCATTCAGGCAAGAAGCCCGGATTAAAAGCAAATGAGCACAATGCCATTGTAGGCGAGCTTGGTCGTGAACTAGTAGTAGACGCAAACAAGGGCGTTTATTATACTGTTGGAGAACATGGCACGGAAATGCTTGATTTGCCGAAGGGTGCAATAATCTATAACCACAAGCAGACAGAAGAGTTATTAAAGAATGGGTACACGTCTCGTGGGACATACACTGGCGGCTTGTCGTTTGCTAAAGGCAATGCTCACTGGAATTATGGTACTTATACAAATAAAACTGACACTGGAGCGAATGCTGCGTGGGGAGATGGCAGTGACAAAGACTGGTCTCAAATGGGTTGGGACTTAAGTGATGCTGCTAGTGACCTATCTGATGCGGCAAGTGATGTATCTGACGCAGCTGATGATGCAGAGCAAACCATTGACTTTATTGAATATAAGCTTGAAGAAATCGAGAAGGCAATTACTCATATGACCAATAGAATTGAGAATTTCCTTGACGATACTTCTCAAATTGGAGATAAGAACAGCTTATATGATGACTTAGTCGGAGCAGAAAAACAGAAAGCATCTACATATTTTGCTGCAGCAGAGCTTTACAACCAGAAGGCAACGGAGCTACTGTCTAAAGTTCCCGCCGAGTATCAAGAAATGGCAAAGAACGGCGCTATCGCAATTAAAGACTTTATCGGGGAAAGCGAAGGCGAAATTGCTGATGCCATTGAAGAATATCGTACATGGTCTACAAAAGCAGAAGATGCAGAGAATAGCTATCTAGAATCTATTGCTGAAATTTCCGCTAAACGTCTTGAACAGCTAAATGATATTGCGGATGACTTTGAGAATATTGTTGGTTTAGTCGAACAGCACTCAAACCTCATTCAGGCCGAGATGGATCTTCTTGACGAAGCGGGAGAAAGACTTTCTGAAAACTTCTATAAGGAATTAATGAAAGACTCTCAGAAGCAAATTGAAGACCTAAATAATAAGCGTGCTTCACTACAAAGTATCCTAGATCAAGCTGTCGCTTCTGGAGATGTTAGAGTTGGAACTGATGATTGGTACGAAATGGTTAACGCCATTTATGACGTTGACGACTCAATCCTTTCATGTAAGAAAGATATCGAAGGCTTCCAGAATAGTATTAATGACCTTTACTGGGATAATCTTGACAAGTTAATTAGCAAAATTGATAATGTTGATTCTGAGCTTTCTCATTTGTATAACTTGGTTTCTGACGAAGAAAAAGTAGTAGACGAATTTGGCAATTGGACTAAAGATGGCGTGACTGCTCTTGGTCTACTTGCACAGCAGCTAGAAGTTGCAAACTTTAAAGTTGAGCAATACGGCGAAGCGATTGCACGTCTGGAGAAAGATTATTCCGCTGGGCTTTATAGCACAGATGAGTATAACGAAAAGCTTGCCGAGCTTAAAGAGAATCAATGGGACGCAATTGAGGCGCAAGAATCCGCGAAGAAGTCTATTATTGATCTGAATAAGACTCGTATAGAAAGTGTCAAAACATCTATGCAGGCGGAGATAGACGCTCTTTCGAAGCTTATAGATAAAAAGAAAGAGGAACTTAGCCTCCAAAAAGATGCAAATGACTTTGCGAAGCAAGTTGCCGAGCAGCAGAAGAATATTGCAGACATTCAGAAGAGGCTTGCAGTAATTTCTGGCGACAATTCAGCTTCCGCAATTGCGCAGAAGAAAAAATTAGAAGCCGAACTGAAGCAAGCGCAAGACGAGTTAAACGACCTGTATTATGACCATAGTATTGAAAAGCAGCAAGAAGCCCTTGACAAGTCTCTTGAGAATTATCAAGACAACAAGCAAGACGAAATGGATGCGCTTGATGAATCGCTTAAGAATGAGAACCAAGTCATTCAAGATAGCTATGCTGTTATCGCTGCGAATACAGATTCATTAGCACAAAACCTATCTGAAATAGCCGACAAGTATGGAATCACTCTTTCTGATTCTGTAACTAAGCCTTGGCTGGAAGGCGTAGATGCCATTGGTACTTATCAGGAGCAATTAGACACTTCTGCGAGCGCATTTACTGAGCAATTACGCGCATTAAAACAAGAGCTTGTAGATTTACAAGTTGAGGCTGATAAGACCGCAGATAGCATAATTAAGGCCACAAATAGCAAGAAGAATTCGACTGAGAGCGCGAAGTATACTCCGCCAACTCCTTCGACGCCGCAGCAATCACCAGCTACTGAGCCATCCACTCCAGCAGCCCCAACTAAGGGGTCATCTGTAACTGTTAAGAGTTCAGCGACTCACTTCTCTAGAGATGGTGGAAACGGAACAAGAATGCAGTCTTGGGTGCCGGGATCTACATTTACAGTTTATCAGGCAACCGACTCGGAAGTTCTCATTGGCAGAAATGGTGGCTACACTGGCTGGGTGCGTCTGAGCGACATAGAGGGTTACAGTAGTGGAGCTAAATCAATTGATAAAGACCAGTTCGCATTCCTTGACGAGCTTGGTGAAGAGTTGCAGCTTGTTCCAGACGGAGCAGGGAGACTTTCTTACATCAAGAAAGGAACAGGAATTATTCCGGCAGACCTGACAGAAAGGCTAATGGAATGGGGCAAGCTTGATCCATCTAGTGTTCTAGAGCAATCTAGACCAACTGTTAGTGCTCCCCATATTATTAATAATAATATTGAGTTGAATATGGAGATTTCAGAAGTCGTTCATATCGACAAGGCCGACAATAGTTCTATCCCGAACATTACCAAGGCTGTGCAAGATCAGATGGATAATTATATGAAAAATATCAATAAAAAGCTTTATAATCGTGTTAGGTAATACAAAATTATAGGAGAGGGCGTCACAACTCTCTCCTATTTATATAATTTCAAGTAGTTAGTAGGAGGTGTGATATCTTGGCGATATATCATCCTAAAATTCGTTTCCGCAATCAAACAAATTATGATTTAGAACTTGTTGTAAGCACATTCAATCCAGATAACGGTACAGTAGATTCATACTTAGATATGGAGCCAGTTTTTACTGATAGCTATGATGGCACAATGCGCACAGACTATGGCGCAAAATATAATTCTGTCGCAACTCCGTCTGTAACATTTGTAGAAGTAGGTGGGTCTGATATTGGCCCATACAAGGTTAGAAACACATTGCGTTGGCTTACTGGTTCTAGAAGCAACGCATGGATGGATGTCTGCGACAAAGATGGTGATGTTGTGTGCTCATATCTTGGTAGATTCACGAATGTGCAGCTTCAGAAGATGGATGCAAGAGTTATTGGCATCGTAGCAACATTTACTGCAGTAAGTCCGTGGGCGTATTCAAAAGTATATCCTGTAGAAATCAAAATTACAGGAGAGACTGAATTCGCAATAGACAACCAAAGTGATGACATTTATTCTTATATTTATCCGAAGGTAACATTTCAGAATAGTTCGAACAATGGGAGCTTGCTTATTAAAAATAAGTCATTAAATAACGAAACGAAATTTGAAAAATTACAACAGGACGAAACTGTTACAATAGATAGTAACTTCGTTGTATATTCTACGAACGACAAGAGAATCTTTGACGATGATTTCAATTTTATATTCCCAACATTGCTGCCCGGAACTAATTACTTTTCAGCAAATGGATCTGGGACATTAAAAATTGAGTTCAGATACCCAATGAAGGTAGCAGATGGGCTATTAAATGATTATGACCTAAAAGATGGATTAACCGTTTGGGTAGAAGGCAAGGTATTAAAAATTAAAGGCGATACAACAAAGAACCCTCCAATTTGGACTAATATCAAAGTTGAGGGACACAAAATGATTGTAAGAGGAGAACTCAAGGACGTGAAGTTAGAAATTGGTACGGACGTTTCGAATGGTGTGCTTACGCTTGAAGACGATGGAAGCGTATGCCCATTTAATGAATTTGATGCAGAGGTCGTAAACGGAGAGTTAATTATTAATAAACCTATACGACAAGTAAGTATTTCATAACAAAGGCAGGTGAAAGAAATGCAACTACCAAAAGATTTATTGTCTGACACCTATCGTGCCCCGAATGTAGTTTTGTGCCAGACAAACAAAGAAAAGATTTGTAAATTAAATGTGACTAATCTAGAAGGTACTTTCAAATTTAACTCATATAGTGAAATTTCATTCGATGTTCCTTCTATTTATTGTGATATTATTACTGGAGAGACAAAACCAACGCCGTACTATGATTATGTTGAAGGACTTAGGCTTGTGTATCTAGAGGGCTTTGGCTATTTCCAATTGCAAGATCCAGAGATTGATGGAAATGGTATTCAAGAATATAAACATATTAATGCTTATTCGCTAGAGTATTCTTTGTCTCAAAGATATCTTGAGAACTTTACTATCAACGCAGGTGACGTTGAAGGCGCAGTTAGTAGTATTGATGAAGTTGTGCTATACAATCCAGATAATATTGCGCATAGCTTAATTCATCTTGTACTTCAAAAGGCATACGGGTGGGCTGTTGGACATATAGACGATGAGCTACAAAATCAAAGCCGCAGTTTTGAAATTGATCGTCAATCTATTTATGACTTTATTATGAACGACATGTGCGAAACGTTCAAGTGCTACGTAGAATTTGACACAATTAATAATAAAGTCAATATTTATGCAGAAAATGAAGTAGAACGGTTTATTTGCGACGGAAAAATGAATAGTTTTAAGCTGCAAGGTGACGTTTCTGCAGATACAGACATTACAATTAATGGACATATTGTAACTGAATATAAATATAATCAGGACACAAAAGAATTATCTTTCAATAACATCCCCGCTCAAGGAGACATTATTGAAGTCTCTAATGAATTTAAGCATAAATACGATACGGATGTCATTGTCTCATTTGAAAACCTATCTAATGATATGAAGGTAAATTATTCTGCGGATGATATTAAAACAGTCCTTACTGTGAAAGGCGCAGATGATTTAGATATTCGAAATGTTAACTTCGGACTACCTTCTATTATGAATTTGGACTATTATTGTACTCCAGAGTGGATGGGAGATAGCTTGTACCAAGAATATAAATACTATATGGACAAGCAGTCTAAGTACATGAGTGGGTTTTATAGCAAGGATATCAGCGGATCAACAGAAGAGTATTTTGATGTAAAGACGACGAGCGAGGATTTTGTCGCTGGCGTTGTACAACAGCTCCACGTACAAAGTGCACAAGAACAATTCAATGTAAATGGAGATACAGTTTCATATAATATAGATAAAGTTATTAAGGAATATAAAATTAACAGCGAGATTGAAGAGATTGCCGTTAATAGCAAAAATGAAACTTTTAATGAGCCAAATATGCAGGTCGAAACGATAACTGCACAAGAAGATGTTGCAACTTTCACTTTCGATGGCTCATATATATTTACTCTTCCCTCAGATTTTAACTTTAATGAGAATAGCATTGTAAAAATTGAAGGCAAAGAAGTAGATAACACTAACTATGAATATTCAAATCACAAATTAGAAATCACTAATAAGTCTTTGTTAACAACTGGTAATACAGTTGAAGTAATCACATGTGAGAATAAGTTCGTAATAGAGAGCGTGATTACAAAAGACAGCAAGATTATTATTAATGGCGCTCGTGAGTTGATGTCATCTGAATATTCTTATGTGACAAATGGCAATGAAAAATATTTAACAATCAATGTCTCGTTATCTGTTGGAGACGAAATAAAAATCAGCACACCAAATGGCACATTGTTTACAAGCGTTCAGGTGTCTATTCCAAGCGGATATGCAATAGCTGCTGTTAAAGTTGATGAAAATGATGTTAAATATACTGTGAACACTACTGGGTCAACTATTACTATTAATGACACTGACGCAATAAAATATGGAAGCATTATTGAAGTAGAATATATTCAAAATCGTTTTACTTTAGAAAAACTTCGAGACAAAGTCGTTTCCGTGGAGATAAATGGCACGGACTCTTCTAAGTATGAACTGGACGGGGCACAACTAACTATCAATGGCTTGTCCGTAGGAGATACTATTAGAGTTGAATCAATTGATACGCAGTTTGATTTATCCGATGATGACGACAAGGAAATTGTGTCCGTAATGGTAAATGGCGAGAAGCAGCAGGGATATAATTTGGATGGAAACATTTTAACAATAAATGAATTAGATCCAAGCGATAGAGTTGTTATAAATTTAGTTAATAATAAGTTTGAAAGCCAACAGTACGATAAACAAATATTATCTGTCAAAATTAATTCTCAGAAAGTTAACTACACTTTTTCGGATAATGTTGTCACAGTTTCTAATTTAGACTTATTGTTTAGTGTAGAACAAATTGTAATAGAATTTGTTCCAAAATCTTTTTCTCTATCTCTGCCAAAAGACAAAATAGTATCTGTGCTCGTTGATGGCAAAGAAATTGGTGTTAAACAATATGAGTACGATTATAGTACTAAAAAATTAACTATTTCTCTGGACAATCTTTTGATAAATAGCTCTGTGGTTGTAGCGTCTATTGACACTCATTTCGATGTTAAACAATTGTCTGCAAATGAAAATATTGCGGCAGTGTGTATTTTGCGCCATTCAAATGACGGGAAGACACAAGAGCTAACTGTTGACGTTAATGATTATACTTATGACAAAAATGAAAATAGTTTAGTTGTTAATGATAGTAGGCTCAGTCAGGACGATATAGTTTTGTTTAAAACTATTAACAAATCATTTGTTGTTTCAAATAGTAATAAAGCATTAACTTCTGTTAGAATTAATGACAATATTACTGAAGATTACACATTTAATTCTAGCATATTAACTATTACCACTAGTTTAGGAATTGGAGATACAGTTTCCGCTGAATTTTTAGATAATCATTTCGAGCTACAAAACGACATTGGTTCAAAGCATATCGTTGAAAAGAAATCCCCTGATTCGATGTTAACTGAAACAATTTCAGAAGGCGAAAATGGATATCTGTACAACAAAACTACAAAAACATTGACGGTGTATGCCACACTTGAAAATGGAGATAAACTTATTGTAAAAACTATTGAGGTAGAAAACGCATTGCTGGTAGTTGAATCTGATACTGGAGATGGCCAAATATTAATTACAGATGTCTGCCCCAAACTTGACTCCTATGAACCAAAAGCCAGAGATTATGTTGTGTGGGTAGAAGGCTATACTGAAACATTAAAAAGGCTATACGAACTTATAGACAGTCGGTTAACTGAAGAAAATTCTGTCCCTGACGAATATAAAATTACAGAAAAGATTGTTACTCCAGAGAACTTTGAACAAGCAGGACTTTATTTGCCAGAAGCAAGTATAGATAACCTTGGTGAAGTTTATAAAATAGTCAACCAAGACAACAATGGAAATGAAGTTGCTTCTAAGTATTATGTATGCGAGATTAAAGTGTCTATTGTGAAGAACGAGCAGACGGGCAAAGATGAACAAAAGTATACTTATGTTTGGAATGAAAGAAACTTAGTTGTTGGGGCAGAAGGTATTAATTCTCTCAAAGAAAAAAAAGATATATACTTGTCAATCCAAGATGTACAAATTGCTGCTGAATGGGACAAAAAGGACGCAGATAGTGATGAATACAAGGCTTATATAAATAATCTTAATAAGCTTAATGCCATTAATAAAGAACTAGAGAATAAACAAAAAAAGGTTGAAGATATTCAAGCGGAGATCCAAAAAGTAAATGATGAAATCACGTTAATATCAGAGGACATAAGTGTTAACAAAAATTTTACTCCAGAGAATTTGGATAGGTTGTCCTTGTTCCTAAGAGAAGATGAATATTCGGATGATTGCTTCTATGTTTCAGAAATTGATACTGACTTGGACAAGATTAATACGCAGAAAGAATTGTTAGTCGCTGGACAAAAAGAATTAAAAAAGATTTCTCAGCCAAAATTGTCTTTCTCTGCTTCTATGAGAAATATCTATGCAATGCCTGAGTTTGCTCCTATTCTGAATCAGTTTAGCCTTGGCAATTTTGTAAAAGTTAAAATGCGAGATGACTTCATCAAGAAAGCAAGGTTGCTCGAAGTCCAGTTGAATTTTTCTGATTTGAGTAATTTCTCATGTACTTTTGGAGACTTGCTATCCGCAAAGGATCAAGGCGATATCCATGCTGACTTATTGGCACAAGCAGTTAGCGCTGGTAAAGCGGTTGCTAGTGGTTCTTCTTATTGGCAAAAAGGCTATGACGTAGCCACTGCTATTGATGAGAGGATTAGAAACGGATTAATTGACGCAACGACTTCAATTAAATCAAATTCTGCTGGACAAAGTGTGTCGTGGGATAATTATGGTATTCACCTTCGTAAAGTTGTAGATGGCGTATTAGATAATCATGAGGGCTGGATTACCAATAATAAATTCCTATACTCAGACGACAATTTCCAGACGACTAAGTCTGTATTTGGTAATTATACTATTAATGGAGAAGAATATTGGGGCATTCTAGCAGGCTGTGTTCGTGCTGGACTGGTCGAAGGTAGTAGTATAGTTGGTGGCCAAATTTGTATTGGCGAGCAGGAAGATGGTTCCTATGCTTTTATGGTTGATAAAGACGGAACAGTAACTATGCATAAAGGCGACGCAGCCGAGAAGCTTTCTTTCTTTAGTTTTGATGGCGATAATGGTTTAGTTGTTGGCGAAAACAACGGTTCTGGAGAATATTTCTCAAGAGTTTCTGCACAAAGAATTGAATTCTGTCGTAAGGCGAGAATTATAACAGTAGAGTCTGAACCAACACAAAGCAATAGATATAATAATTATGATTATATTTTATATATCCACCAAGAAAACAATGATACTTATTACGACTATTATAAAAATCCAGATTTTTTGTCTGCCCAATATAAGCCGATAAGTTCAATTGGTGAAAATTTTGCCGATCCAGAAATTAAATTTGGTATTTCAATTACTTATTTTGCAAATGATACGGCATATATGAAGCAAGCAGAAATTGAAGGCAGTTTAAAAGTTGGCACAGAAGAGAAACTATCATCTATTTCTTTAGGCAATTTTAAGCTTCAAATAGAAAGCAATGGAAGCTTGTCTATTGTTGCAATACAATAACGTGGAGGTGATATTTTATGGCAACTGCATCAAGTGGTGCGTTTGAAACAAGTGTATATAATGCTGCTGGAAGCTTATATCCAGATAGAATTAGAGTAGAATGGTCTTCATCGCAAAGTGTCGCAAACAATACATCTACAATATATTGGACTGTTATGTCTGCTGGGGGAACCGGGAGCTCATCTCGCTATGTTATGACAGGCCCTGTAACTGTTAGTATCGCAGGTGTTACAGTTTATAGCCGTGCGGACAGGTTTGCAATGCATGTTGGTGAAGTTCTTGATTCTGGCAGTTTTACTTTAACGCACAATTCTGATGGCACGCAATCATTCTCCGCGTGGGCAGAGGCAGCTATTTATACTTATGCCATTAGTAGCACAAGGTATGATTATTATGTTGACTTGCCACAGATTCCAAGAGCTTCAAGTATTAGTGTGTCTGGCACGACTATAGGTTCACCAATAACAATTAGCATTTCAAAAGCGGTATCTTCTTTTACACATACATTAGAGTATAAATTTGGTAATAAGTCTGGTACTATTGCTATAAATACTTCAAGCTCATCTGTTAGTTGGACACCATCACGTGAATTGGCACGACAAATTCCAAACTCGTGGTATGGAACTGGTACGTTAAAATGTCTTACTTACAATGGCGGAACACTAATTGGAGAAAAAACAATTAATTTTATATTATATGTTCCGAATAGTATGAAACCTTCTATCAATAGTTTTACTTCATCTATTGCTAGGACAAATCCTTCTGGATGTGGAATGTATGTTAAAAACAATTCTGCTGTTACGTGGACAGTGTATGCTGTCGGGTCATATGGTTCTACTATCACGAAATGTGTGATTAATGGGCAGAACTTATCCGAGACTAAAACTGGTTCAGCAACTTCATATAGTATGACGAGTAATACTCTAACTGTAGCTGGCAAACAAACTTATACAGTCACTGTTACAGATAGTCGTGGGAGAACAGCAAGCACAACAGGAGAAATTACAATAATCGATTATAATCCCCCAACTATTACTTCAATAACTTCGTTTAGAAGCAACGCAGATGGTAGCATGAATGGGTCTGGGCAATATGTTACGCACCAGTTAAATGCGTCGTTTTATACGTTAGATGGCAATAACAATATCAAAATTAAAGCATATAGTAAAAAACGTTCAGATGCTACGTATTCCGAATCAAATAGTGTTGTTGTGAAAGATGACGCGAGTGATAGAACTAGCTACACATATACGTATAAAAATGCTTCTTTCGCTGTAAACACCGCATATGATTTCAAAATTGTTATCTCTGACAGTGTTGGTCAATACGCTATGTTTTACACAAATGTTGGGACAAAGAATGTACCATTAAATATTTCTGGTGACAATAGCTCAATTGCAATTGGTAGTTTTGCACAAAAACAAGCTGACAACAAAGGGTTATTTCGCTGTGAATGGGCAGCAAGTTTTGCTTCGTCTCCACAAGTGGATTCTGATAGAAATTTAAAGCGAAACATTGATGATATTGGTATTGATATCATTGACAAGCTAAAACCAGTCCAGTATGTGTTAAAGAATGACGATTCTGATACAATACATTATGGATTTATCGCACAAGATGTAGAGCAAGTACTATTAAGTTCAAATGAATCAAAACAGAAAACGGGAATTGTTCATTATGACGAAGATGAAAGTACAAAAGAACATAAAAACTATTCATTAGCCTATGATGAGATTATTCCGTTACTAGTTAAAAAATGCCAAGAACTTCAGCGCGAGATTGATATATTAAAAGGAGAATAAATTATATTGTTTGGAGTGACATAAACAATGATAGATTTAATTACAAACATATCCAGCCTAATAAGCGGGATTATGGTAATCGTTGCGTTCTTGGGCGTTCTGATTAAACCAATAAGAAAAAAAATAGAAACATGGCTCAGAGACACAACAAATGCCGAGGAGCTAACTAATACAATGAAAGCTCATACGAAGCAGCTTAATAATTTAGAATACAAGATTGACCAGCAAGAAACAAAAAGCAAGAAAGCCGACGATCAGATTATTAATCATCTAAAAGATGTTGACACAAGGCTGAATAACGTTAATTCTAAGTTGTGTACGCTTGACAATAGAGTCTTTGAAAATGAGCGGGATCGGATCAAGGCGGAGTTGTCTGAATGCGCGTCTAGATGTGCTCGTGGAATAAAATTGTATCCAGAAGAAAAGAATCATATTGATGAAATTTATTCAAAGTACATTAATGAGCTTCATTGTAATTCTATGGGGTCAGAACTATATCATACAATTACGAAATATTATGAGAGCCAAGATTGGTTGAAAGCATAATAAACGTTTAGGGACTAGAGATTTTACTCTCTAGTCCCTATTTTTTTGCGCCCTGCTGCGCTTTTAAATGGATTCTAATCACATTTAGTATCCAATTATTCACTGACCTATTCTCTGCGTGAGCTGCAAGCTCTATTTGGAATTTTTCTTCTTCTGGAAGCCTAAATGTAATGGATTTTGTTCCCGGTTTGCATGTCATATTCACACCACCTTTATATGAATATCATAACATTTTTCGCCAAAAAGTGCAATCACCGTTATAGCAAAAACTATGGGTAAAATTAACAAGGTGATAGCACCTTTTTGAAATCAGTAGTGGGGGAGTGTAGTTAATGTCAATTATAAAGAACATTCTGCTATTTAATGTCTTTTATAATTGACATAGACTCAATTTTTGTTTCGTCTAATAGATGAGAATATACTTGCAGCGTCATGTTTATATTTAGATGCCCCACCATTTGAGACACCATTGCAAGTGGGACATTATTGTGTAACATTAGGCTTACAAAAGAATGCCTGAGCGCATGGACTCCACAATGCTCTATCCCTGCTCTTTTAACAATGCGATTGAATGTGTTTTGTGCAGCGACTTTACAAATTGGTTTTGTATGATTCACATGGACAATGTATCCGTTTGGCTCCCATCCAATCTGCTCTTGCAGGTCTCTTAACGCAGCAATTGCCATGTCTGACAAATAAATAGTTCTTGCGACTCCTGTTTTTGTAGAATTGGATACAATTTCAATGGTCTTATTTTTACTCTTGCTTCTGTCATTGATACGAGCGACAGTTTTATAAATTTTCGCAGTGCGCGTTTCAAAATCAATGTCGCTCCACCTTAAAGCTAAAGCTTCTCCAACTCTGCATCCAGTATATAGTAAAAATACATACAAAGCGCCATTCTTATAAATACGCACTCCATTTTTATGCCTAGAATAGCATGTTTGTATTAATTTTTCTCTTTCTTGTTGAGACAAATATCTTCTTTCTTTTTGTACAAATAGCGACTTTTTTGGTAGTCTAACTTCCCCCATCGGGTTTCTATCAATCTTTTCTCGTAGTAATGCATAATTGAATATCTCTCCTAATGCAGAACATGTTTTCTTAATTGTTTCATATGCGAGCCCATCGTCTTTCATTTTATTAATAATAAAAGTTTGAATTAAATGTCCATCTATTTGTTTCATTTCTAAATTATATAATCTTGTCACATGTTTTTCTTTTAATACACGTTCCATTCTATCAAATGATGAAGGTTTCAATGTTGGCTGTTTGACTGTGAAAAGCCAAGAATGAATAAAATCTTCAAATAATATATCCTTATCCCCAACGATATTTTTATTAAGTAATACTTCAAATTCACGTTTTTTCTTTAAACAAGTTTGCTTGTCCCCGTAAAAATATTTTCTTCCTATTCCTTTATAAGCTACAGACAATTTCCAAGTGCCATTGTCTCTTTGCGTCCACGATCCTTCCCCATTACTTCTTTTCTTTGCCATAAATATATTCCTCCATTTTCTAACAATACAAAATTATAGTTCATATCATTATTATATTTGATGAAAACAATATGGTCAATGGCAATTTTTAGTCACAATCGTACCACAATAATACCACAATTTTTTGATTATTTATCATAATAGTACAAGATTATTGGTGATATCGAGTGAATACAATTTTCTTCCAAAGCAAGCTTAAACCAGCATATATTCTAGCTCCAATGCTTTAGACTTGTGTTTGTGAATAGCTGTTCTATTATGTTTTTATGGCTGTTTCTCAGGCTATATGAACCATAAGTGTCCATAAATAAAAACAACTCAAGTCATTGATTCTCCTAGATTTAAGTGATATGTTTTTGCTGAATGACCACATCATTTACCACAATTTTATTGTACCACATCTTTTGACCACAATTCAATATAGTTTATCTATCTTTTATAAGCCAAACTTTTCTTTTCAAACCATTCATCAACTTTGTCCTCAATGATAAGGAATTTACGCCCATTTCTAATTGACGGGAAGTCTTTACGTTTGACAAGCTCATAGACACTATTAATTCCAATTAGTCCCGGATGCTCTGCATTTAATTTTTCATATAATTGTTTTACTGTTATGTATTTCATATTATCACTCTCCTATTATATTTGCTATATTTTATATTATATCATTGCATTTTGATAAATAAATATGCCGGTAATGTGAGAAATTACACTACCGACATGTTGTTATTTAATTTTGTATATTTATATGCACTTTATAATCAAAAATCATCATTACAAGAGCCACACTTATCTTGGCATTCACACGAAGTCGTTGTGATGCAATTGTATAAATTGGTAAGAGGATATCTCGTTTCGTCATCTGTCTCATGCGTTTCTGTGACTGATTTTCTCGTCAACTTGCCGTCTTTGTCATATTCATAAACAGTTTCTACAATATCGCGTTTAATCATTTTTCAGCTCCTCCTCTACAATCGTTTTAAGAACCTTGTATGCTTTATCAAAATTAATATTTGAAATTGCGTAATCAAAATCATCTCGCATTATCATTTCTGTGAACTGTTCATTCTCATTAAAACAACGTTTATAGAATGTTAGTGCATCGTCTTTTCTGCCATTGATAGCTCGCTCTTCACGAATATCATCTGGCACATGAATGTAAATTGTTACGAAGCGAACATCAGAAAGATCAAGCGAAAGTGAATGCATATACTCAATACCACGATAGTCAATGCAATACAGATTTGACTTCATAAGCTGATCCTTGGTTGCAAAATAAATTGCGTCTCCAATTTGCGTATAAGCAATCATTTGATCCTGATATTGAGCAACTTCGTCCTTTGTAATAAAGGTATGAGTGTCTCCTTCATCTTTTCTACGAGGACGAGTGGCATATGATTTTAACTGTCGATATCCGTGCTCGTTGCATAGCTTGTTTACAAGTGAGTCCTTCCCAGAAGAACTTTTCCCAACAATTAGGAATACTGTGTGCATAGTTATCACTCCTTAAGCGCTTCTTTGCCAATCTTAGAGAATGTATACCAACCAATAATGCCATTAATCATAAAGATAACTTTCATTGCGAACACGGTGATACTACCTGTTGGTGTTGCAAGAGCAAGTCCGAATGTAACTGCAGAGGCAATATTGTTAGCACTCCATAGCGCCCAGTTAATAGAAAACCCAAAATAACCAAGAACCATTGCTCCTAGTGTGCATGATGTATTAAATGCGTCAAGCGCACTGTAATTTCCATGTAATACTTTAGATAGGAAGTATAGACCAACTCCAACTGCAATTGTAATAAGGATAAAAACAATATTTTGTTTTGGTGTCCCGTTATGTGGCTTTACATTGCGATTGCCCCAGTGGATGTATGAGGCAATATAAATTGGAATCAGAATCACATTTTGAAGCGCGTCAAGCATAATACGGTTCTCTAGACAGATAATTGTGTAAAGACCTACGTACACAACGCCCATAAGAAATGCGCCTCTAGCACCAGAACTATAGACAGCAACATACGCCATACCAATTGTCCCAATTAGAATGTTAATCCAATTATCTCCACTAATTACACCTAGGAGCGCGATAGCTAACGTTGAGCAAATAATCCATAGCTTTTGTGCGGTAGTAAGCGAGTTGTACCAAGTTTTCATGTTTAGTCCTCCTGAATTTTAAGCAAATAATTAATTACTTCTTCAATAGTATATACAAGTCCGCCGCATTGATTGAGCAGTCCAGTAACATAGAGATTCTGGTAAGAGTATTGCTGCTCACCAAGCCTACTTGCTCCACCAGCGTCTTTAGCTTCACTATGTGTTAAATAGCACTGTCTATTGTCTGTGCAAATGCCAATCATATATTTGTGGTCTCCGCGCTCAATCTTTTCATGGAATTTTCCGATCTCAGCGCAAGTTCCAGACGGCAAAATATCACCGTCTATGCAAGCAATAAGTACATCGCTATTATTAAGTCTTGCATTGTCTGCATTGGCGATTTCTTGAGACCCTGCAAATTTCTTCTTCCCCTCAACTCCATTTATGTCAGAATTTTCAACCGGGGAGTATAAGTCAATGCCGGGGATTGCTTCTCTGATCTTTTTTGCCCATTCAGTATTTCGAAGCAAATCTCCATATGTGAATATTGGGCCAGCTAAATATGCTTTCATATATTGCCACCTTTCTTTAATCAATGTCTATCAATTGGTATTGTAACAGCATCTTCAAAAGACCATCCTTTATATATTCTTACGTGAATGGCATTATAGTCGTCTTTACGACCGTGTTTTTCGCACCATTGCATTAATGTTAATCCATCTTCAACAATAATGTTTCTACGTGTATTATTATTCTGTTCTTTTATAGTTGACCATTTACAATTGTTTGGTTCGTAATTCCCATCAATGTCAATTCGATCTATTGACAAATCATCTTGATACCCATTCTCCATCGCCCATTTCTTGAACACTTTATAACTATCTCTCCACTCGTCGCACATTTGAATTCCGCGCCCACCATAATGTGCATATCTGTCATTATTCTGATTGTAACAACGCCCTTTGATATGGGCCCATATTTTATATAATCTCGTATGTGCATCTCCATGTCGTTCTTTCGCGGTTGGGAAATTATCTACTGCGTCTTCAAAAGAGATATTGTGTACTCTCATGCGTTCTTGAATTGTATGTGGAGATATTTCTATTCCAATCTTCTGGCATGCTATTGTTAATGACGGGTAACTAATTTTATGGTATATGACTTGTTTACAATTCATATATTTACTATTATTTATTTGAAGACCCAAGCATTCCTGCGCCGCGCTCAGTCTTGAGATTTGTAATATAGTCTACATCGACTTCTTCGATCTCTACTTGAGGGATTTCTTCTACAGCGAATTGTGCAACAGCCTTGCAGTATGGAACACGAATGAAATCTTCTTCCTTTGTAACTTCTGAAACATTTTTAGTAATTTCGATGGGAATGTCATTGCCATTATAGAGCGCTACAAACCACTCACCTGTAAAGTTAGAATCAATCTGTCCAGCCATAACGAACATTGCAGACTTTGTATTACTTCCACGTTCTCTAAACCCAATGCGGTAATTGCTATCAAAAGTACTGCAGATTCCTGTTGGAACTAGCTTGACTGTATGAGGCTGAATCGCAACAAATTCTTCATCGAAACAAACATAAAGGTCATAGCATCCATCACCTTGCCGCTTACTAGGAATCTTTGCATCAGGTCTTGTCTTTGCAAACTTAATATGTGCGTTCATAAGCAAGCCCTCCATTACCAAAACCAAATTGGACTCTTGCCATTAAAGATATAATTTAGATAATAGAAGCTCTTATTGATGCGGAAAGCGCCATAATCCTCAAGATATTTCTTGATCTCATTATCTACATCTGTTAGCATTTTTTCAATAGTTGCTGCACGATTCTTCTTTGCAGCCTCGATCTTTTTATTTCTCTCTTCCTTTTCAGCATCCTTCTTCTGCTTAACTAGTGAGCTAAGTCTCTTGTATTCTTCAGATGCCGCCTTAAGTTCCTCTTCTAGTTCTTCAATTGTCATATCGCTTGTAATATCAACCATTATTCATTACTCCTTTATTATAGTTTGGTATTGTATAAAACAATCTCTTGTTGTTTAATTGTCTCATGAACGTCAATAAGGCGCTGATTTGTGCTCCCACGAAATGGTAATGTAATATCTCGCATAGAATCTATATATGGGCCATCAACCACAACATCGCACATTGCAAGAATGTAATTTGCCAATAGACCATTGTCAAAACAAACATCAACTGATGTATCAAAGTCGTTGATTGTTAATGTGTATCCAGTATATAGCCATATGTCTTTGTCTTGAAATTTTTCTCTAAATTCACTAATGATATGATATACTTCTGGCAGATTTTCATATTCTAAAGGATGGCCACCAGATAATGTTAAACCTTGTACCCATGGCTTATTTAATGCATCAAACAGCTTTTGCCTCGCAAGATCATCAAATTGTTCTCCTGCATTAAAATCCCATGACTGAGGATTTTGACAATTATTGCAATGTACATTACATCCAGACACCCAGAGTACTACTCGTACTCCGGGGCCGTCTGCGATTGAGCATTTATTGATTCCTAAATAATTCATATGAATCACCTACTAATAATTTTGTCGTGTTTAACACGCATTTCAACTTCTTGTTGCTTGCCCTTATTAAATGCAGTTTTGTAATCATTTGTCAAATATCCGGTTACACGACGCAACCTTTTAATATCATTACTGTTGCACATTGGGCAAACATCGTTCATTTCATCGCAATATCCACAGTTCATACACTGGTCGTTTGGGACATTCAAAGCAAAATAAGGGATATCTTTATCCATCGCATAATTTACAATTGTTTCAAGAGCTTTAACATTGTTTTTTGCTCCAGAGTCTAATTCAACATAAGTGATGCATCCTGCATTTGAATATCCTGTTAGCTGTGATTCAATATCAATCTTCTCAAAAGGATTTATTTCCTTCCAGACAGGAACATGAATTGAATTCGTAAAGAAATCTTTGTCAGACACATTAGGAATTTCACCATACTTTATTTTAAATTTCTGCATAGCAGTGTAACAAAGATTCTCTGCAGGCGTATAATATACACCAAAGTTGAGATGATATTCTTGCTTAAACTCTGCACATCTATCCTTGAATAGTTGCTCAATGTGCTTTGCCAATTTCATTCCCTCTGGCTCTGTATGATCACAACCAATGAGAATTTGCAGTGTTTCGGCCAACCCTAATTGGCCTAGTGCTAAAGTTCCATGTTTTAAAGCAGAACGAATACCTTCTTCTGGTACATACCCAGCCATAACATTATTTTCATACATAAACTTTGCCGCTTCTGGAGATTGAGAACAAATCCAATCAAATCGCTCCAGAAGCATATCTTTTGCTTCGTGAATTTTTGTGTCGAGAATAGACATGAAAGTTTCGACAACTAATTTGTTATCTAACCATCCGCCATGATACTTAGTTTCTTCGATTACTGTATCTCTTGCCTCCATAGCCAACGTTGGCATAATGATTGTTACAGGGCAGATATTTCCTCTACCATCCTTTAGCTGGCCAAAACCATTAATGTCATATCCATTTGCTGTTCTACACGTGTTTATCAGATGTTGCCATCTGCACTGACTATATCTTCTATCTTTCGATAGCCTTCCGCTTCGGTTCTCAGTTGCTTCGTTTCCTAAAACAACGGCAGCGCCAATCTCTGCCCCTACTCCCATACATTCATCAGGGATAGTCGATACACTTTTAATTAAGAATAGTTATTTTATATGGTTCAATCACGAATTCATTTTCATGTTCTTTGATATGATTGTTTATTTTATTTCTAGGGATCCCACAACATCTCGATGCCAACCTAATAGATTCAAATATTTCTTCTTTATTTGTTGTTAAATTTAAGATTTTTAATGCAGTTCCTTTTTTATGCCCTTTTGGTAAATACTCTCCGTATTCATTAGATGCATAAGCAATTTTCCATACATCTTTATATAAAGTTTTTGTGGTATTTGTTACTCTATTAGTAATAAATCTATGGGTATTTTCTTGAAAATACTTTTGGCATTCAAAAGCAGTATTAAAAAACAATTCTTCTTGTGTAATTACATTAAAACACTTGATCGCTTTTGCATTTGGATTATTTTCACCAATTTTAGTTTGACGAATTTTTTCTTTAATAGCATTCAATTCTTCGTCTGTTTTAGATTGATATGTATTTCCACCACTTTTATATATTGCATCTGTCTCATTATATCCGTCAAAAACACTATTATAGAATCTAATCCAATATTGCTCTTTAAAGTTTAAGTCATCTTGAGTAATAGCTGTATCAATTAATTCAATCATAAAATTGTCTTTGCCATATTTTCTAATTGCTCTTGCAAGATGCGTGTCTAGAATGTTATTAATTGCATCACTAATATGTCGTTGAAATCTTTGTTCAATAGGACGAATAGATTGCCCTATGTACACTTTGCTATTTATTTGATTGGTTATTTTATAAATAAACATTTAGAATCACTCCAATTTCTAAATACTTATTTACTATTCTTAATTACTTAGCACGGTCTCAACTCGTAGAGTCCTAACCGTTAGCCTAAATTAGACACCCTCTGGCGAGGTTCAAAAGGTTTTACATGAGCTATAAGTTTACGCTTACCCATGGTGCTGAAATATGTTCTTGGATCATTAATGTCATAACCAGCATTATTACTCCAATCTACATTGGCATAATTAGGATAAAGTCTAAGACTTGTAGACTTTAAAGCCAACTTGAATAGGTCATAATTTGGATCTTCTGGCTTGCGGTTTACTCCCTTCATGCACTGAAAAATTCCACACGGGAAAATACTAGTGCGATGAAGTTTGCCAATACCTTTGATAGAAACGTCAAGTAGTGCTTTAGTTACCATACGTCCTTCTGGAAGCGTACAAGTACCATAATTAATTGATGTAAATGGGAGCTGATTCCCAGAACGACTTTGAAGTGTATTTAAATTGTGGTACATGCCTTCAACCGCTTGATAACATTCACGCTCTGTCATGTCAAGAGCATATTCATAAGCCTCTGGATAGTTCTTGTATTCATCCCAGTCAATTGAGCGGGAATCATTAAAGTCGCAATCCCAATGTTCATCCCACTCATCATGAAAACAATATTTGATACCATCCTTAAAGTGCTTGTAAAAGCTCTTTCGCACATACGGAACCATTGTCCAGTCAAGATGTGTGGCGCTTACGCCACCAAACTGTTGAAGACTCTGCAATTGAAAGATAACCGCAACTAATTGAAAAGCAGTATTAACACTTTGTGCTGGTCTAACATCAGTCTGCCTAGTATTAAATCCATTGGCAAGCAAATGATCAAATGGAATGCTTAGGCAATTATGACTGCCGACAGCATAAGCATTGAGGTCGTGGATATAAACTTCATTATTTTCATGATTCGCTTTTGCCATAGGCGATACAAGATATTCTAGAGCATATCTTTTAGTTACAACATCGCTTGCCTCGCCAATACGACCACCGAATGAAGCCTCATCAACGTTCGCATTTTGGTTTTGGATATTATTCGCTGTTAGTTTTTCCGAAACTGCTTGCATGAGTTCTTGATACTGATTTCTTGCCATTTCATGCAAAAAACGATAGTTCACATATGCTCGTGCAGTTGTTTTGAACCGAGATGCCATCAGCTTTCGTTCAACCATATCCTGAATGTCTTCAACGGAAAGTTCGGAAGCAGAATTGCTTGACTCGATGTCGGAAGCAACCTTTACAGCGAAATCTTGAATATCTTCAAAATTATCTCCATGATAAATACTTTTATGTGCTTTTAAAATCGCGTTCTCGATCTTTGTTTTATCAAATTCTACCTTTCGTCCGTCACGCTTCGTTACAATCAATTAGCATCCCTCCATCAAATAAAGCCCTTTGGCATCTTTATATAGTTCATTCACATACGCTACAATTTCTTCCCAGTTATTAGCTCTATAAATTCCATACACATCGTCATGTACGTTTCGATTCCATGGCTTATCAAGAAGCACTCTATCAACTGCATAATTTGTAGCCATCAAATTCTCTGCACAATCATCAACAAGTACATCTACATGCAATAGCGACTTGTTTTGAATACAGATAATATGTTTCTGGTCAATAAATGGGAAGTTCTTGGCGAACCAATCAACTTTCCACGCAAAATTTGAATAATGCGTTGCTGTTGCAACGTAGACATCATACCCATTATCAATTAGCTTCTTAACTCCCCACTGAGAGTCAGGAGCTGGGGATAGTGAATCCCACAGCTCTTTCTCCATGAAGATAGAAGTTAGCTCTTCTGCAATTTCAAATGGAAGGCATTTGTAAAAGTCATATTGCGTGAAAATCTCTGTCGTTAGTTCTGTGCCATGTCTCGTGTTATATAGCTCTAGCGTTTTCTCAATGAGATTATTAAGCACCTCATCACAATCTAGAGCAACAGTAAACTTCTGCATAGTTGCCTCCAATAATTTTGTATTGTTAATCCTGCTCTGGTTCGGAAGTATTCTCTTCTTCCTTCTTGACATCAACAATATCGCCATTCTCGTTAATGTCCTTGCTCAGACTAATTGAGCAAAAATGTTCAATCTTCTTAATTAGTCGCTTGTAATCATTTGCCGACTTCTTGCCCGGTTGGCGCTTGAACTCCGCAATGTACTGAAGCACAACGCCACAAATTGCTTTCGATCCACTGAGCAAAGCCGCCATCTGTACCTTCTTCATCTGTGTAGTAATTGCCTCCTTGAGCTCATCGTTTGCTAGTTCAGATGCTGGCGTGGCTTGCTCGTCTGCTTCTTCTACGCTTTCAACGCTCTCTGGCTGTTCATAGTTTTCATTTTCATCCATGTTGAATCACTCCTTTTTCTAGTTTGTAATGCGATTATAGCACAATAATTTTGTGTTGTCAAGAGGTCTTTTTGGCACGTAGTCGTTTAATTGATGAGAGCCAAACGGTGTAGGGTTTCATTCGATCTACGATAACTTTATCGTCTGCTTCCTTTTTCCCAAGCACTGCTACCTGCTGTCCTTTTACAATTAAATCTTGAAATTTTTGTAAAGCGTCAGGCCAAATTGTCAGTTCGATTAAGCCATTCCCTGAATATAAATTAGCAAAAGCAAATTGCTGACCCTTCTTAGTTTTTTTCTTTTGGATCTTGGAAATAACGCCAACTGTTACACATTTGTCGCCAATGTCTATGTTTTCAAAATCGTCTATTAATTTGTACGCTTCTGTAAATGGATTCTCGTCTGTCAGGAAAATTTGTAGAGTTTCAAACTCCCAAAAATCTTCATCCTTAAGGTATTTTTCGGTACACTCGTCAATGTAAGATTGATATTTATTTTTTTGTTCTTCATCAAACTGAACTTTTCGTTTATCGTTGTAGACAGCAAGCACTCGTTCTTTGTTCATTTTTTTACCAATCATATATTCTGACGTATCAATATTCCACTCAACAAGAAGTTTCATTTTAGATGGTAGTGAAGAGACAGGCTTGTATTCCTTTTGCTCGTATTGAGATTTGAAGTAGTTTATAAGAAATTTCTTTTTGTTTTTAGTAGGAATCGCTCCTGATTTAACAAGAGAAATGATTTGTGATTTGGTTGGCTGTACTCGTTCTACAAAATCGTTAAAGTTTGTGAATTTACCATTAGTGTTACGCTCGTTAATAATACTAGCTGCTAAGGTTTCACCTATACCAGAGATCGCAGAATAACCAAACAGTATTTTACCATCAACAACTGAGAAGTTCATTTCTGATTTATTGATATCTGGTGGCAAAATGTCTACATTAAATTGTCTTGCATCAAGAATGTGTTTATTAATCATTCCCGGTTTGTTTTTATTCATATTGAACAATGCGCAAAAAAAGTATTTGCTGTAGTGACATTTTAAATATGCGGTTTGTAAACATAGTACAGCATAGCTATAAGAATGCGATTTGTTAAAAAGATAACCACCTTTTGTTGACAAATCATCACTAATTTGTTTAGCCAACTCTTTACTATATCCATTATCAATAATTTCTTGATATAATTTTGCAGACTCTTGTTTAACAAGTTCAACATTCTTTTTGCCAATAGCCTTTCTAAAAAGGTCAGCACCTCCATAGCTTCTTCCGCCAAATTTTCTAACAATATCCAAAAGTTGTTCCTGATAAATCATGCAACCGAAGGTCTCTTTTAAAATGGGCTCCATATCTGGATGAATATATGTGACTTTTTCTGGGTGCTTACTACATTCAATATACTCTTCAAGTGATCCCATTGAGTCTGGTCTGTACAATGCGAGCACAGCGGAAATTTGAGAAAGCTCAGTAGGATGCAATCTAACAAGTAAATCTTTCATACCCTGCGATTCTACCTGAAACACTCCATTTGTCATAGCACTACTAAGCAACTCATAAGAAGCAGTATCAAATTCGAATTCTGGATTATTAATATTAATTTCCCAATCTGAAACTCCCGCCATAAGCTGTGCCTGTTGTACTAATCCAAGAGATGACACACCCAAAATATCATATTTTATGATCGAAATTTCTTCTACAATTCTTTTGTCAACTTGAATAACATGCTCTCCATCTGGGCCAAGTTTCATCGGCATAAAATCAGACACTTTTCCATCTACAATACCAACGCCTCCAGCATGTATGGATGTTGTTTTCACCCTTCCAGATAGATGCGAAGCAATGTCAAACAATTCAGTATATTTCGGATTATTTGCAGCTTCTTTATTGTTTGCTAAACACTCTTCAAATGTTGGATAAACAAACCCCTTGCTTAGTTTATCCATTTCTTTATATGAAAACCCTAAAATCTTTCCTGTATCCTTCAATGATACAACAGGAGTAATAAATGAGAAATTAATAATTTGACAAACTCTATCTTCTCCATATTTTTCTACCAAATAATTAATAACAGAAGTTCTGTCAAATACATCTGTATCAGTATCAGGCATAGAAACACGTTCTGGGTTCAAAAATCTTTCAAAGATTAGCCCGTATTTCATAGGATCAATATTTGTAATCTCAATTGTATAACATGTAAGACTGCCAGCACAGCTACCTCTGCCAACACCAACTTTGTTATTATTCTCTTTGCACCATTTGATAAAGTCTGCCACAATTAGAAAGTAACCGTCAAACCCCATTTGATGAATTATACCGAGCTCATATTCAAGACGCTCTTTATATTGTTGTTTTTTTTCAGCACTAAATTCATCAAAATGATGTCGATACCATCCTTCTTTAATAGAATGTTTTAGATACTCGTAATTGTCTGAAAATCCTTCCGGGAGTGGAAATGTAGGTAACTTCGGTGCCTGAAATGGCATATTGACTATGTCACACATGTCGGCAATTTCATTTGTATTTTCCAGACCAACGTTAACTGCTTCAATGCCAATTTGTTCGTCAAGAACATTATGAATCTCTGATTCTGACATAAGATAACAATCATTATAACTTTCTGACATTGTTTCTGTGTCATGTGCTATCTGTACTAAACGTCCCTGATAATACAAATCATCTTTAGTTGCCGCGTGAGAGTCTGTTGTGATAATCCACTTTGTATCAGTATCTTTAGCAAGTTGTAGAATCTTTTTGTTGTAAGCTTCTTGATCTGGATTGTTTCCATGCGCCTGTATCTCTAGATAAAAATGAGGAAAAATAGACTTATACTCATTAACATATCCTACACACTTGTTATAATCTTGCTCTTTTGAGAGTTTGGAAGCCAAACAAGCAGAACTAACGATTAAATCATTAGCATAAGGTTCCATATCATAAATAGTCACACGAGGACGATAATACTTTCCGTGAAGCTCTGATAAAGTTATTAGCTCATTTAAAGCTATACGTCCGCGTTCATTCATGCAAATTGCAATTAAATGAAAGTATTTACTGTCTTTATTCTTTTCATTACGGTCAAAACATTCATAAAATTCTACACCATATAGCATTTTAATCTCTGGATAATCTTTTTTAAGTTTATCAAAATAACACCATGAATATGCGTTCCCATGTTCAGTTATGCAAAATGCTTTCAGACCAATTTCTTTCGCACGGTTAAGATATTCTTCGCATGTTGCATAGCCATCAAGTAAACTGTACATGCTATGGTTATGAAGACTGCTGTAACTCATATACAAACGCCTCCTTCTTTAAATAATTTTGTATTGTTATTCCACTAATACCAATTGTTTCGCCGCTCTTGTGCAAGCTGTGTATCGCCATTTTCTTTGTTCGTCCGCGTTGCCAAACGCCTCGTCAAAAACTACAACTCTGTCAGCCTCTGAGCCTTGGTATTTATGTACGGTGCACACATAGCCGAAAGCAAACTGTAGTGGCTTCTCAATCCCCGCGAATTGCTTCCAATTATCAGCATTCACAGTCGGCTTGCCAGTAGTAAGCAACTGATAGTCAATCATAAGGTCTTTGTAGATTCCACCATCATTAGAAGCGAATGTAGCATAAATCACTTTCCAATAAAAGTTTGATTCCATAATGCGAATATTTTGCAACGTACCGATAGTACCATTAACAAGCTCGTTACCGACGTTATTAATTTTATTCCAGCTATTTTTAAGGCAAATTACTTTATCTCCTTCTACTGGCTCGTCGCTATAGTTGTCTCCGAGAATTAGTTTTCTCATGTAGTAGTTAAGCTCATTCCGAGTTTTATTTTTCCCACAAAGAATCTGATCTGCACCAAGCAGCATTTTATCTGACACTTTACTTCTAGGAAGAACACGGCATCGTTTATCCTCTGCAGTATAATGCAGCTTCATTCCATGCCGAATATCCATAGAAAGTTTAATAATCGGATTATCAAGAGCCTGTCGCACAATTTCATCAAGAAAAACGTGTGGATTGCTCAAAATAGTTTGCTCTCCAGAGATTGGTGGAAGCTGCGCTGGATCACCAAGGAAAATGGTGTATACATGATGAGACAGCAACAAATCAATCATTTCCTGCGGCAACATACTCGCCTCGTCAACGACAATAAGCTTGTATTTATGGTCAAGTTTGGTCTTCGGAGTATGAATATATGTGCCATCTTCTTGCTCTTCTGAGTGATATAACAGCTTGTGAGCCGTCATTGTATTTTTATTGCCCTTTTCTTTGAGAACCAACGACGCTTTTCCTGTAAACGCAACAAAGACGACTTCATTATCTTTTAACTTTAGTTCTTTAATAATATATTGTACTAAGAAACTTTTTCCAGAGCCAGCATACCCTGCAATAACAGTATATGGCTTATGTTCTTTATACCGCTGGCAAGCTACCTCTAGTCCTTTCTTCTGTCCATCTGTTAGCTCCAATTAAACCTCACCACTTTTCATAGCCTGTCTTTTCTTAAATTCCTCTCTTTTCTTCTTGCGATCTACTGCATATTTATAGTGCTCTTCCGAGCAATAATATGTATTATGTTTACCAGCATGCTTTACGAACGCATCTTCTTTATTCAGCTTGCACTTACAATAAGCGCACGTACACTTTTTACTCATTCAACCAACCTCCTATATAATTTTGTATTGTATATTACTCGGCAATACTCACTGCAGGAGAAATGTGAAAGAATTCGGTATGGCTTCCTACGTCAATAATAGTATCTCCTGCGGCATTCCACATTCTCGTATAATAAATTGCGAAGTAACGTTCATTGCAAAACTTTGTAATTTCTTTATACGCAGCCTTACGCACTTCTTCGTCAGTTAGGCCATCCTCAAATGTAGCAAGCTCTCGTGCCTCGTGATAACTATTATAAAAATAAAGCTTATGCGTCATTCTCTGGCTCCTCCTTGAAACTCTCCCACATATCCTTCCAATAAGTCTTTTCGTCACAATCTAGCACGTACTGCACGACTTCGCTATTAGTGCTCTTGCCCTCAGCTAGAATATGCTGAAGCAGATCCATGTCAATAGACAGCGGAATATACGAGAGGATATAGTCGCCATTATCCTCTAGACTAGTAACCATTAGCGTCGCGTTCTGATTGTTCATGTTGTTCTTCTCCATAATGTAAAATCCTTTCTTAAATAAAATATTTTTTAATGTAATTTACAAATGTGTTTTGTTTTTTCTGAATATTATCAGTCGTATTATCTTTAAGTTCATATTTCCTCTCGCACAATGGGCAAACCTGTCTTCCTTCAGGAATAATTTCACCACATGCGACACAACAGTTATCCGCTTCAATCATACACATCACCCCAAAACTATAATCTTGTACTGTTTGCATTGTTATAATAGCACGATAATTTCGTATTGTCAAGAGGGAGAATTAAAAAATGGGGAGAAAAAATTCTCTCCCCATAATCAATTAGCCTATCATATTTAAAAATTCTTCTTCACTAATAACAGGAATCCCAAGCTCAACAGCCTTCTTGTACTTAGAGCTTCCTGATGCTTCATTCGTAATCAAGAAATCAGTTTTCTTGGAAACAGATCCCGCCGCTTTTGCGCCAAGTGAAGCAATTTTCTCATTAATAGAATCTCTTGTGAAGTGATTAAGCTTCCCAGTTACAACAAGCGTTTTGCCGACAAAAGGATTATCAGACACTGTTGTTTCTTCTTCGACAATAAAATTCATCTCCATAGGAAGCAACTCTACCATTTCGTCTTTGCTATCCCACCAATCATGTAAAGACTTATTTGTAATCTCTCCAAAGTCTGAAATCTGTGTAAAATCATAACCATTAGACAATGCCATCACGAATTTATAATGATCTCCGTCAAATTGCTTACTAATCGCTTTTGCTGCAGACGAGCCCACATTAGGAATGCCAAGAGCAGTGATAAATCTGTCGAGCGTTACATCTCTTGATTTTTCAATAGAATCTAGCAATTTATCCACAGATTTTACACCTAAGCCATCTAGGAGTATAAGTCTATCTCTATATTTTTTCAAGTGATAAATGTCTTTATAGTTATGCAAAAAACCATGTGAAATTAGAAGCTCAAGCGTCTTTTCCGACAATCCGTCGATGTTCATACATTTACGACTTACAAAATGCGTAAACTGTGCCAACTTCTTTGCTGCACAATTTAGATTAGTACACATGAGAACTTTACTATTATCCGTATATTTAATTTCAGTAGGATCTCCGCAACAAGGACACGTAATTGGAATTGTTAGTGTATTGCTACGAGTTAGATTGTCATAAACTTTAGGAACCACCATATTGCTTCGGTATACCGTAATAACATCACCAATTCCAAGCTCAAGCTGCTCAATGATAGAAAGATTATGGAGTGTTGCTCTTGTAGTTAATGCCCCATCTAAATCTATTTCATCAAAGATTGCGACAGGTGCGATTAATCCGCTTCTTGTTGGATTCCACTCTACATCTCGAAGAGTTGTCTCATACATTTCATCAGCCCACTTAAGAGCCATACGACATCCCTCATGATGCGCGGTAACTGGTAGTGTCTTGGAATATGATTTCATACACATTTCAAAGATTAATCCATCACAAGGATATTGATACCACTCTGGCTGCATACCTTCGATACAGTCATCAATATTTCCAGTACATCGACCAACAGTTTCAAATCCAAGGCAATCTAGATATCCGAGTTCGTCTAATTTAGAATCAAATAGTGCATTGTTATCATATAGATCTGATACACACTCAAAAACCACATAAGAAAGATTGCGCTGCTTTGTAATATTTGTATCAAGCTGACGGAGGCTTCCCGCTGCTAAGTTGCGAGGATGACTATAAGGCTCATCAAGAGACTCATTAATCTTGTGAAAATTCTTCCAAGAAATCACACATTCACCGCGAAGTTCAAGTTTATCGTTGTAATCAATATGCATTGGAAGATTTGAAATCATCATTGCTTGAGCGGTTACATCTTCGCCAATTTCACCATTGCCACGAGTTACAGCTTGAACAAATTCTCCATTTTCGTAGCGAACCACAAGTGTAAGCCCATCTAATTTGTAGCTACAATAAAATGGCTGATTGCCAATAAATCTTTTAATCTCATTAATATCTTTAGTCTTTGCCGCAGAAAGCATTGGTTTACTATGCTTAACTTTCGTAAAACAATCAAGCACTTGTCCCTGCACCTTACGAGTAGGAGAATTTGCAAGCCAAAATCCCGTTTCATCCTCAAGTGATTTAAGTTCGTCGAACTTCTTATCATATTCTGCGTCAGAGATCGTCGGACGATCTAAATTATAATATTCATCGCAATACTGCAACATTTTGGCTGTCAGATTTTTAATAGTTTCAATTTTATTCACTCAATCATCCCTCTACTCAGAAATTCGATCATTCTAGCTTTATTGTTTCGTAAATCATTTTTGTTCTCAGAAACTGTTTCAAGAACTTCATCTAAAAGATGCATAAAACCTAATAAAGTAGTTTGATTAATTTCTTTAATCATCCATTTACGACATTCACATTCAGTATGTTCTTTGTCAGTACATTCTGAGCGCTTTAATCCTAAGTCACAATTTATGCATACCGATTCCATATTTTATCTCCTAATTTATTTTTTGTTTATTTTAATAATCTGTTAAAACTATGGCTCTATTCCAGAAACTAATCTTCTTGACTTCATTCTCCTTCACATTTTTATATAATACAGAGAACTTCTTAATTGCAGATCCCTTACTCATTGCATATGCAACTGCGACATCATCAGTAAACTTATGCCCAATCATCTGATTAGGTCTTGCAAAATAATAAATACCCATCATTTATTCCTCCATTGATTTACAATATTTACAAGCTCTATTATTACAAGGCGCTTCTGTCTGTAATTTGTGCAACAGTTTATGAAGCTGATCATATTCACTGCTTGCCATGTTGTGTTCTTCTCCAAGCATATATAGTACAATATTTAATCTGTCCATGGCTCCAATTTGGATGCTTGGAGCGTATTCGACAGTATATAAGTGCATATCTATTAAACTTATTTTTCTTGCTTGTCATTTTTCTCCCTCAATTCATTTACAGCATCTACGAGCTCGTTGATTTTTGAAATAAGATCATCGCCAGATACGCCCATATTCCAACCATAACTTGTCAACTTTTTAAGCTTTTTATCTTGGTATGTAAAAGTATACTGGCCAATACGGTTATAGCGATAAGGAAAAGCACCATTATGCATAATCCCATATTCTTGACCTGCATGATAACCATGGCCATCGCTAGTACACATCCACAATACATCACCAGTGGCATGTACAGAGCTGATATAACCAATGGTGTCATCCTTCGTTTCAACATAATCTCCTACATGAAATTCATAATCCATACAATTTTTTCTCCATAAATTCTATTTTTACTTGCCGTTATTATGGCAATCTTCACAAACCGCGTATCCTTTATATACATATTCGCCATCTACAATTTCATATCTGTCAAAAAACCTGCCTCGAAATACATATCACTTTTTTTAACAGTTTTCCCACAGCAACTACATGTTGCCAAGCCTTTGTTATCTGTCATAACTTTACTCCTCATCGCCGCAAAATACGTCCTTATATTTCATAAACAAATCATTGATGGCCTCTGCCATAATTCTGTGCTCGGTATGCACTTCTTCTTTATAATAAAGATTACGATACCAATTAAGAATTTCTAAAGGCTTGCTCATATTATACTTTTCAACCGATTGCACAAAATAATTTTCAAGACTCATGAGTTACTCCTTGTTCATCTAATTTGTCCTTACATTCTGGGCAATAATCTTTATTGCCATCTACATAATGAATCCATCCTGCTTTTTTCGCCTTGTCTAATGCTGCATCGTAGCTATCTGCATATTCACTATGCTTGCCACATTTATCGCAAATTCTATAATATTTCTTTACAGTGTGAGTCTGGAGAGAACAAAGAAATAGCATGGAGAAAAGACATATCCACCACTTGTTGAAAACAATCGCAAGAGTAGTCCAGCAAATTACACATACACTATTTTTGATTGCCCATGCCCACCACGCACTCTTATTCATACAACTTCACTCCTTATATTAAAATGTAATTTTTATCACTCATCTATGTAAATATGGCTCTCTTTAAGTTCCCATTCAAACTCCGAGAAATCACCATCATCTGTCACAAATCTACCACGCAACAGATCCAATTCAACAATTTCATGATACCTGCCATCACCATCTTTATAATAATATGTATAACCGCCTGACGGATAACCATGTAACAAGTCTTGTACTTCCATATTTAACATTTCTTCGAAAGTTATATTTTTCATATACCAACCCACCATATATTTAGCATATTTGCTCTACATCTTTTGTTGTTACGAAAATTTGATATTCTCCAAATTTATCCTCTACTTTTTTTTCGTCTACCAGTTGCCAATCAATCGACACAATATTTGCCAGCGGGTACATTACCCCATAATTATCTTCTAAGTAACCATCCCTTTTAATATCAATCATCATATATTCTGGAACACTACACCGCAATTTTTCTACAATTCCATAATTATATTCAAAACCAGTATGCCTATGACCGTCTACAGTAGTAAAAACAGGTTTAAACTTTTGAAGAGTCACCATATTCTTTCTAAATTCTTTTTTTAACAATCCCATACATTCACCTTAAAAATATATTTTTATTTGTTATTTAACACCAATTTCCTACTCCATAATTGGTATCTTTATTAAATTGCTGCTGGTTTTCAACCCATTTAATCAATTCTTCTTTGTTGTAATATGTAATATTACCTATAGTATGAGGGAAAATTAACATATTTTCATACTTTGGCACAATTGGCTGCTCATAACAAGCAGTTAGACTACAATATCCAGAAGACGAATTTCTATATGGACAAGCATATTCGCAATATTGGATCATAATATTCCTCCTAAAATTTTGTTTTATTTCTACAGCAGATATAATACAATAATGGTCAATACAGAAGCAATAACATGCTTTTATACTCCTAGTCCATGATTGGTGTAAAACGAGCACGTTCATATGTTCGATTTTTATAGTCTTCAAAGCTAATAAAGAATGGACAGCTATTTGTGTTTTGACATCCACAACCTCCATAATTACAATGCCACCATTGATATTCTATATTCCCACTCAGCTCTGAATGTGGGCAATCCATTGGGTGCGATGGCATCTCATCTACTAGAATTTTCATAATTTATACCTCGTTACTTAGAAATGACCTGCTCATAATGGCGTAGTTCAACAATTGCTTCCTTGATTGCACAAGCAGGAGTTCCATAATAAGTGCATCGAGAGCACGAATACTCAGGGCACTTCTGTAGTCTATTAATTAGATCGTTAATCATTTTTTTAACCTCCTACATTAATAAGTCTTTCAATATAATTTCTGTCCTGTGAGAAGATAGGAATTTCATTATCAATAACCCATTTACTTCTCTGGGTATAACCACAAATATTGCCTACCTCATCATACGCAGTAAGACCATCATCAACCTTAATGCAGCAACTACCACGCTTTAAAGTTGTAGCATAATCGTTCCAATTAATGCCCTTCTGGGTCATAAGCATGTCCTGAATGTTGTTGCAAGACTTGCCATGAAGATCCTTATGACTAAAGTTGGCCTGACCTACAGACAGGATGGAATTGCGAGTAGCGTCTTGTTGCCGCCATAGCATATAATTGCAAACCTCTTCCTTTGGAATTGTAAAGACTCGAGAATCAAACATTGCACCTTTGTTCATTGCAATTTCAAGAGTTTCAATATAAGAAGCATCTTTTTCCTCAAGGTGTTCTGTATAAAGTCGTTTAGATTGTTTTGAAATATTACGAGTAAAAGCTTTATTAAACGCGAGAGTAGCCATGCTTGCAGAAACGCTACACATCTTCTGTAGATTGTTTCCAAACCAAGCATCTGTGGTAAGCTCTGCATAGTCAACAAGGACTAGAGAAATCTCATCACTCTGAGTATAGCCAAGGACACAGCCCTGAATGTTCTCACAGAGATACTTCATAGTTTCCTGCATAGTCTTTATAAGGATGTCATCAAAAGGCTTTTTAAAACCCTTTGTAAAAGTGTGGAAGCTCTTTCCGTCAATGCGGGTAATTATTGGCATTCTACGAGTTAGATAATATCTGCTAATATTCTCGTAGTTGTTTTTCATTCTATCACCAAGTGTAGTCTTGTCCATAAGTTAATTCCTTTCAATTTCTTTCAAAGTATTAGTTGACGCATCATAAGTATAAGGCATTCCATTCGGCGCATAATAAGGAGACATATATCCAGTGCATTCATTAAAAAGTATATACACGATTTTGGTATTCGTATCATAATATAGGTCTTGCATAGCTGTTGGTCTCAAGCGACCATTAGTATCCTTTATATAATCCTTAGACCCGGTTGAGGCACATCCTGCTAGACATAGAAGAGAGATCGTCAAAGCAACAAGGCAAATAATTGTTTTAAATTGTTTTTTCATTTTCTTTCTCCATATTAACAATCAAGAAATCATAAACGTCTCCCCAATCATCAATAATAACCGGTACATCGTTAACAATTACATCTCCAATTTTAAATCCATGCAACCAATCCTCTTCAAATACAAAGTAACCAATCCATTCTTCTTGGTCATGGAACACTTCTTCGAGCAAATTAATAACAATATCAAAAATATCTGTAATATAAAATCCACAAAAGTCTTCGCAAAGATCTTTTAGAGCACTATCAACTCTTGCCATTTTCGTATCCAGATTTTCAAGATGCTTCATAGTATTAATAAAAGCTTCCTTAGAGATCATTGTTTGCCTCCTCAATTTTTCTTGGATTTATTAGTTCAATCTTTACATGGCTATATAGGCCACCAGTGCAGTATATAATTCCATTTGTTATCGCCATTTCCAGTGATACAAATTGCAGTTTATCATACTTAGATATTCCATCTCCAATTTTATATCTTGCCCCATTTTTATCAACAGACACTACAAACTCTTTGTATTTTAATACAGGATTATATTTAATCCATTCATCTTCTGTGTCGCATCTCGGACGTATTGTAAGAGGATAAGTTTCCATAAATTACTCCTTAATATTCAACTTATAACCGAGCTCCTTCTCAAGCTGTTTCTTTGACACTTCTCGTTCAATAACTTCAAATGTAGCCCATTTGTCATTTGACACGCAAACATTAAATTTTGTAAGTATTTCTCCTGATCCCCACTGATACTTCCACTCTTCATATTCTTTTTCTTGTGTTATATTAGTAAGTGTAAGATCAATTTTTGGAAAATGAACTTTAATTTTGTCACCGTTACTCGCATAGCATATCCCTGTATAATCAAGATAGGGGGTGCCATTTTCAACATAAATCTTTACGTCAGTTGGGGTAATATTGCTATCAATAATTACATGATTACTCATTACTTGTCCTCCTTTTATTCAACCAATCACAATATTTTTGACACTCTTCTTTTGATGTAAACCCAATATTTTTACCATATGTGAGTTGATCTCGCTTTTCAATAACATCATCACAGAACTTATCATATACAAACTGGATCCCAAAATCTTTATAAGAATAATCATTCCATCTGCTGTCACCAGTGCATTGATAACTTTTATCGAGACGATAATATCTTTCCGATGGGTAACGTGCATCATTGACCCTATATCTCAATGCCTCAATCCATGTCTCTTCTGGTTCATACCAATAATCTGGCTGTGAACATGTGCAACTCTTGCTCATGGTTGTCCCATCAGGCCAAGTCAAAACCCACTTCCTATTTTCGTCGCATTTGTCGCACTTAGGCTTTTCATGTGGTTTATTATATGCAATCCAAAGCTGAGATTTTTCAAGCGCATCCTTAAAGATATCGTCAATAGCAGTCTTATAAAATTCTTTTTCTACTTCTCTACGAAGATTTCGTGATTTATATTCCAGATCACTCTCTTTTCTTGATACTTCTAGTGATTTGTCCTCAAGCTCTTTATTGCGCTTCTCAAGATACTCGTTGCGTCTTTTAAGCGATTCCATATCACTCTTCAAAGAGTCTTTAGCTGCATCAATAAGCTTTGATTTTATTTCATCAAATAATTCATCTGCTTCAGAAGGTTCCCACATAGGTTCTTCATAATCCCAATAACTCATTTAATTATCCTTTCTTAATAACCTTTAATGCTTTTGTCATGGAATGGTTTAACTGGCTTAAATAATTCATAATTGTTTTTGTAGTTGCAGTTTTTATTGAACTGGCAGTCAATCTCGCACCCATATACAAAATAACTATGCTCACAATAGTCACAAAGATCTTTTCTTAGATTATATTTGATTAAATATTTTGCTCTAGATACATCGTCATTCTGATGCTCATATTCATGTGCAAGGCACTGGTCATAATCATTGAAAACTTCTCCACAATAATCACATCTATATTGCTCAACTTTTGTCATGTTTTATCTGTCGCCTTCTTTCTACTACGTTTTTTTGTTGGCTCTTCTGACTTAATATCTGGTTTATCAGGGAGACACATCCAATAAAGTACATTCATATAAGTGTTCCAAACTCCATTCTTAATTGATACGACTTTGAATTTATCTGCATCTGTATAGCCAAGAACATCTACCATGTCTGGAGGGAGTTTATCTTTTGTACTATTCCATCCCATTGCGATTAATCCTTTCTAATCTCACATTCTTTAATTAATACTTGTGGAGAAACTTGTCCATTATATACGTTAATACCCAATGTACCAATTACATTAATATATGTCTCTTCTCCTGCAAAATTATTATTCATCCAATCAAACACTTCATTTGATTCATCGCATTTGAACATAACATATTTGATATTCGTATCCTCGTCATAAATTTGAATTGTATCATCGTTCTTGCCGACAATTTTAGCATTATCATTAGATATATATAAATCTTTAATCAACCACAATGGTTCGTCTACTCCATGTGCAAAAGTTGATTTATATTTATCAAGTTCTTGGCACCACGAAATTGATACATCTTCTGCATCAACAATGAAATCTACTACATATATTTTTTCAAAAGATACATCTTTAAGATTTTCATTAAACCATTCTCGTGCCTTATTAATATCCTTTAATTCAACGCCATAGGCACTAGGATGTCCTTGTGCAAATACTGTTTCAGGGCATAATTCTGTCATCGCTCTAAAGTCTTCAATTGGGCAATAATCAAATGATCTACCACTACCAGCGAATCCATCATCCACTTTTCTCACAAGGAGTACAGGCTTATTAAGCGCTTCTGAGAGCTTGATCGCAACAAGCCCTGTATATGCAGAATCTAGCACTCCAGTCGCATCAATAATTGCTATTTTATCATCTGAATCACTATTTTGACTTATAAATGTTGTATATGCTTTGTCTCTAGCGCGGTCTTGTTTGCCCTTATAGGATTTCATAAGTCTAACACAATGCTGATAGATATTTTCTGCTGTCGGAAAATCATCACCACGTTTTGTATGTTCAAAAAATTCAGATTCGTCCTCATAAAAAGCTCTTGCAAGAATTTGACGCTCTTCATAAGTTGCACTTCTTAAAAATGCATTAATCAAAGGAGTAACGTAGAATGCAATTGTAAATGGAGACACGATACCTTTTGTAGAAAATTCCTGAGCATTAAGAATCTCTTTAAACATTTTATTGTTGATATTATCTATCCCATAATTAACCATCGCACGAGTATTAAATGATTTCATTGACATTACATCTGAAATGTCTGCTAATGCTACTAGATCAGTAAAATACTCTTCACAAAAATCATTCCAATAATAATCATCTAATGCTTGCAGAAAATTATATGTAACATGAGCGCCACATGCTTCCTTATTTGGATACCCATTAGATGTTTGGTTATTTACTACAACAGCAGGATTTAATTTGTCTGTTGACACCTGATGGTGATCAAGAACAATTACTCCAATACCATCGTTGATTAACTTTTTACATTCATCCACATCATTACTTCCTGCATCGGGAATAATCAATAATTTTGTGTTGTCTGGAATATCAAAGTCCCAAAATGCTAGGCCGTGTGACTTGTTCTGCTTATGCACAACAATTGATACTGGATAGTCTGCATCCATTAGTTTAATATATTGATACATAATTGTCGAACTACATACTCCATCTGGATCTGTATCCTGTAAGATTGCAATAGAATGATGATTAGAGAGGTGGTAATTGAAATATGTCACTGCATCATCTACATTATCTAAATTATTCCAATCGTCGGAGCAATTGTCACACAATGCTAGGTATTTATTATAATTTTCAATTCCTCTATTATTTAATACTGTTTTTAAAATATTTGTAGTATCATTATTGCCTGTTAATTTATATTTCAAATGCATGCACCCTTTCTTTGTGATACCACTATATCACAATAATTTGGTATTGTCAAGTAACAAAATGGCTCCCAGTTGCCTAGGAGCCATATTTTTTTGATATACTATTGTGTTTTTATATGAAATGCATTATCTTTGATAGATTTTAAACAGTTCTGACATAGACATGCCATTTGCACGAGCAAGATCAACTGCCAGAGCACATACATTTCTTGGCTGTGACGCACCAATTGCTTTACTCATATAGTCTAGAAGAGTATTATATTCATCGTTGCAATGACCATCGCCCTCCCAACAAATAATATCACGACCATTAATCTTAATAAAATTATAAGGAGTTCCCATGTTTGATCCTTTAGTAAAGCTCCACCAGCCCCAATCGTCAGGCCATTCTCCTTCATAATCTTCCATGCGTTTCATGTCTTTCTTATCAATTTCACATACTTTATATTGATCACCAGAATATTTTGTAGCAAATTCTACATTAAGTTCTTTAAATGCTTTTTCAATATTACCACCAGCAAGGATCTCAATCTTCATTTTTCTTTAGGTTCTCCTTCATTACTTTAATTTGATTTAGCACATCTTTTCGATAAATATTTTCTTCCATCCAATTCACATAATCTGGATGCTTTTTATATACGTCTACAAGTTTTCTTCCAGAATACTTTCCAAAAGATAGGACATAATCTGGATCAAACTTTACTGGTTCATCAACAAAAATATCATTCAAATATTTAGGAATAGCCATATCAATATCCACACGACTACTTAGATAATCACATTCATGAATTACAACCTCCATGGCATTGCTTGGCTCTGGAAGAACTGTTTTACTCTTATTTGATGTTGTCCATTGCCCACTGTGTGCAGCACACATATCTGCAATAGCTTCTTTAATTTTCTTACTAATATCATGTTCTACTTTTGCCGTTTTGACCCATTCTGCCGCGAGAATAGGATGCTCATGAACTGTATAAGCGCCACCATCCCAACCGCACTTTAACGCATCATGGAAAATTGGAACGCATCTCATAGCATCTCTTTGTTCTGGAAACTTAAATTTTTCTTGATTGCACTTTAAACTAAGTCTATAATTAAGAATTGCTCCAAACATAATAATGTGATAAATTTGCCCATGAGGGAGACATTGCGTTTTATTATGATATTTCCCTGTCGTACTACTAGGCATTTCAAAGATGTAATCAGGAATTTGCTTAATCATATCTTCACAATATAAACGCATTTCATCTGTTTCAAATTCGTCTAGTAGCTTTTTAAATACTGCAATCTTAATTTTGTCTGTCATCATTACCCTCCATCTTATTTTTATAAGAGTATTCGTCTACTATTTTTATCCTCATTTTAAATACTTCATCATTAATATAATCAACAATTGGACCCTTTCGCCCGCAATTGTCACATGTCGCATTATAGTCTGTTAGTACAATATGCTTAATCTCTTTCTTGCTCGGCTTAGCGATCTTAATAAAACATTTTTTACAGAGATCCTCACTAACTTCAACACAATTTCTTTTATACACTTTTAACTCTCCTTAATCACAATTTCTTCGTCGGCGTATCCGCCATCAGTTGTATAATGTATTTTTTTAATACCAAGGTCTTTGAGATAATTCATGCATGCAGCGCATGGACGAGATGGTGAAAGCTCATGATTTAGATTCTCTCTATATGTCCATACTTCACATTTGCTAACATCAATGTCCATATATTTCAACTGCCCAAGTGCGGCCACTTCTGCATGTGTCAAATGAAGAGGCTCTGTATTTGTGGCAGAACAATCAAAATTTCTATACTTATTATATTTCTTTTGAATCGGTGAACTCTTTCTGCTATTGAAGCCGACACCTACAACTTTATTGCCACATGTGACAATTGCACCAATATGTACTCTTGGAAAACTGCTCATTTCAGAAGCGGCTTTTGCATGTTTAAAAAATTTTCTCTGTTTATTCGTCATTATCCTCACGCAAACTATATATATTATTTTTAATTAGATATTTAAATTTTTCGGGATTGTCGCTAGGAGATTCTTTATTGTCAAGAATATGATCTTTATCAATAATCGCATATACTGGGATCCCATTTAAGAACATATTTGAAATGTTTTTTAATTGTTCTTCATCGACATCTTCATCATAACAAAAAACAATCTTGGCATTTAATCTTGTTAGCATCTCAACTTGAGTTTTTGAAATCTTTGTGCCACCAGTACTTACACCATAATACCCCATATTATACAATTGCTGCACAAATTTTTCACTTTCACCAACCCATACCGTCCCTGTATATTGAATTAATTTTATATTTTGAAATAGACCATACAAGATTCTTGACTTTGCACATGGTTCGAGAAAAAAATATTTAGATATTCCGCTGTTCGGGTCATATTCCATTCTTCTTGCTTTAATTCCAACCAATGTCCCAATCTCATCTCTAATTGGAATCGCAATTGAGTTTGTCATTGGATCAAAAGAAACTTCAAATAGCTTTTGAGTGTTTAGACTAATCCCATCATCCTCCCATAGTTTATTGCCATATGGGAGATAATAAGATAGAATTTTTTCTGGAATAGGTTTTAGCGGAGTGTCATCAAAGTCATCTTCTTCTGTCGCCATTTGCTGTAACATTTTAAGTATTTGAAGAGATTCTGGAACTTCTTCTGGCTCTTGATAATAATCTAGCCCAAATAAATTGCAACAGAACTTAAGAGCTTCAGGGAAAGAATAGTCTTCGTTATAACAAATCAAATCAAAGATATCTGTTGTTCTTTTACTGCTCGTCATTGTACGAGTGTAATTTACAACAGTTAAATTTTCATTTAAATAAATAACAATTGCTGATTTGTTGTCTCCAGTTTTGTTTCCGCATGTGATATATCCACCATGATCGTGAATACTGTGGCATCCAATCTCCTGAAGAATCTCTGGCAATTTTTCATTGTCTAATATATATTCTTTTAAAGATTGTACATCCACAAATATTCACTCTCCTTCCTATGTGGACATTATATGTCAATAATTTTGTATTGTCAAGAGGTTAATTTAATATTTTATCAATGCGCCGCTATGTCTGCCTCATGAAGTAAATCTATAGACGCTTTTAAATATGATGGCAAATTCCTATAATACTTTTCATTAAGGAATGGTGCCATATGAGTACTTACAAGCCAAGCAATATCTACTCTAATGTTATCTACAACAAGACCATATGCCATCCATGCTCCAACGCATTGATGACCATAGTAGTGTGCAGTATCACTCGGCTCACCTTTTGCATTCATGAATGTTTTGACATATGGTTTACCAATATCGTGAAATGATGCTGCAAGTGCAAGAGTATTATCACACATATCGTTATTTACAGTATACTTATATGCAGACTCACAATGATTGTAAATGTCTAAAGTATGATGTGGATTGTCATGTGGGATCTTCATTGCATTCATAGAATCGTCTATGTATTTTTGCTGATTAAAATCGTTTGGCAAAATCACCTTAATTTCGTCAATCCCCTCGTCATAATAAGGAGCGTGAAAACGCTTTAGCATTCTGTCAATAACTTCTTTACCAACTGTACGCCTTCTTGCAGAATCTCTTTTAATACAAGTTTCAATTGTTGCCCAGATGATATGACATTCGATCTTAGCAACCTTTGGACAAACTGAAATAATTCCTGCTCTATCCTTGCGTGTCATATTTGTTGCGTCATAAATGACATCATAACCGGAATTCAAACCATCAACTGCCATAGCCTGCATTCTACCAAATATTTCATTATTATTCCCCTGAATAGCTTCATTTCCCCACATTTCTTTGCGGATTTCATCTGAGCTTAAATAAACTGTATTATCATTCTGTGAGATATATTTCTCAGCATATGTAGTCTTTCCTGCGCCGGGTGGCCCGACAAGTAATATCAAAGTTGGTCTATTCATTTTCATCACCGATCTCTTTCTTAATTGCAATCTTCATAATCTCGTACTGTACGTCATTTAAAAGTTCATCAATTTTTGTATCAACCGTGTATTCGTTTTTTAAGAAGTCATCACATAGTAAATCAATATGTTCGATAGCGTCATTAGCCTGTGCTCGTGCTTCTTCTAAATTATATAAGCCTTTCTTAACTTCTACTAAATGTTCTGGACTTCTAGAAATCAAACATCTTTCATATGGTACATGATTGATATATCTTGCAATATATTCCTCTACTCGCAGTAGATGATGTAGTTGTTTCGGATCATATCCAAACTTATTAATCCATTCCATACGAGATGGATAATGGTGCTCCATCGCAAAATACTTTTCTTTAGCAATACCTCGCATAGATTTAATTGCTTGAACTGGAGAATAATGTGCAATATTTTCTCTTGCTGCAATAAGTCTATTCCATTGCTTCTCATACATAGGATTGAGAATTTTATAAGGAGTGAAAAGGATTTCTAGTAAATTCAAATTCTGCTTTCTGAACGTCTGGATATAGAGCCTAATGTCCTTCCAGTCTGTATGCTCGTCATTGGTTCGAATATGAGTTGTACTAACGGGATTTTTGTTCATTGCAATATCCTTAAATGTTGGTGTTACAATGAGTTTAGTATCAACATCTGACCCTTCGTAATCAAGTCCATAATTGCCACTACCTTGATAGAATATTCCAACAATTCTATCCTCTGGAAAGAATTCGAGAGCTTCATTGTAGTGCTCTCGAACCCTATCCATTATCCAATTATCTGAATGATAATTCATAATATCAATCCTTATTCATCAACTTCTTCTGATTCTTCCATATCAGGCGCTTCCGCAGATTCCTTAATTAAGCCTTCTAGCATCTTAAAGCTATAATTTTTATGTTTATAGGCACAGAACTTAGGACGATTAATAATACGAACTACGACACCTTCACGCACATGGGTCTTGCCAATGGGGTCGGGGCCATCATAATATTGTTCTGCCATTTCTTTAACATATTCACCAACCGGATGATTCTCATCAAAATACGAAGCATCTGGCAAAACTACATGGACGAACTCAGGCACGCATTTCACTCCCATTTGCTCACAGCGATAACGCATGAAATCAGGCGAATATTCTACAACATCGCCATCTTCGTTAGTCATGGTCATGCGATACACATATAGATCGGAGTGAGGCTTGTCAGGATCTTGTCCTCTATCTTCTCTCCACGCTTGTTCTGCGCAATCACATCCGTAGGAAAACGTTGTAGTTTCACCATACTGCTTTACAAAATCTTTATCAAGCTTTTTATTATTGCCCTTGCCCATAATGGGAGTGCCATTATCGGTGAACCCGACTACTTCATAATATACTTCCTCGCCTTTATGGAGCTTACCAACAAATTTATCATGATGCTGTTTACGGAATGCATTACTGCCGTAGAAACCGCCATCCCAATCATCTAGGACAGTTCTACGAGTACCAGACACATAATCCCAATCATAGACAGGAGTGCCCTCACGACCAAATAACTTATCCCAGATGGTTCGCTTATAACCCTTTAGGATGGGCAAATATGCAGTCCGCTGTGAGGTGCCATGCATCTTCAAAGTGATCTCAATCTCATCACCGGGCTTAAAAGCACCAAGATTATATGCAAGCTGCTCGGTATCAGCATGTTCGGTAAAGAGCGGAGCCACGGGTACATGCTTTTTGCGAGTCTTATTGCCCTTGCCCTTTGCGTAATTATTGCTGTTACGACCACGAGGAATATACTTTTTACAAATCTCATGCCCATTAACTACAGTGATGATGTCTCCGACATTAATGTCATCAAGATTTACTCCAGTATAAGCAAGGCAACTAAGGGGCATGAAAACACCATCAGATTTTTCACCACGAAGCTTAATCGCCTTAATATTGCGTTTGTCAGGCTCAAGATATCCAGTGTCAGGTGTGCCATCAGGCTTCTTTCTACACATATGATTCTCTACGCAAAACTCTTCACTAAGCTGAAGATCTGAAGGAAAATAAATACCGACATCTCCAAGCGTAGTTTCAAGGTTTACACATGTATCATTACCAAAAAATGTTGCAATCTGGAGCTTGTCCGCATTAGTATGAGGACGAAGCTTTTCTACTTTTACGACATAACCACAATGTTCACTCATTTTATTAAATCCTTTCTATAATTTTGTGCTATCAATTAAGTGATCTCAATCTTTCAATGACCTTTGGAAGAATCACACAAGCATAATCAATTTCTTCTTCTGTATTATATCTTCCAAGAGATACACGAATGCTACTTAGTGCCTCTTCGTCAGACAAACCAATTGCTTTTAGCACATGAGATGGGACGGCATTGCCTTCATTGCAAGCTGAACCAGCACTAATGGCAATCCCAAATTCGTCAGCCATCGCAACAACATCTGAACCATGTACACCATCAATTCTAAAGTTCAAAATACTGTCTAAATGCTGCTTTTTATCTGTTGCCCCATTAATTGTGACACCTTTTACATTCAATAAATTATCCTTAATCTTCTTGGATAAACGTGCAATTTTTGCATTATTTCCATTCATATGGGTTGTCGTATCTTCTAGCGCAGCAGCCATTGCCAAAATGCCAAGAACATTAGTGGTTCCACCTCTGATTCCTCTTTCTTGGCTTCCACCATTAATTAAAGGATGAATATGAATGCCATCTTTGATATAAAGGAATCCGCATCCTTTAATCCCACCAAACTTATGAGCAGAGCATGATAGCATATCTACGCCAAGCTCTTCTACATTAATTTTTATATGAGGGAATGCCTGAACTGCATCTGTATGGAACAACATATGATTGTCATGAGCAATCTTTGCTAGCTCTTTAATTGGCTCAATAACTCCAAGTTCATTATTTACCATCATACATGAAGCAATACCCGGACTAATACCGAAATAATTATTCTGCAATTCATTCACTCTTTTTTCAAATTTCTCTGTATCAACCATTCCTCTATAATCAACCTTGAATTTATAGTCTGGATCAATAGAATGATGCTCAATGTTAGATGCTAGTGTAAAATCATGATTTAAAACCCATGAATTTGATTCAGATCCACCAGAAGTAAAGTAAATCTCGTCAGGTTGTGCTCCAATTAGTGCCGCAATCTTTTCACGTGCTTCCTCGACATTAATCTTTACTTCACGAGCATCCTCATATGAACTGTTTGGATTGTAATATTCGTCAAGATTGTCAAGGATAATATTCTTTGCGGCTTCACAAATTGGAGATGTAGCAGCGTTATCTAGGTAAATCATAATTAATGCACCTCGTCTTCTTCTACATTATATTTCTTTGCAATGCCGTCAAGAAACGCCATCAAATAATCAGGATAATCCTCTACATTTTCATATCCAAGTGATCCAATCATATTATAATTAATATATCTCATTTGAGTAATAATCTCGTATGCTGCATCTTGCTTACCATCTTTATAGCCCTTTTCATAGGACTGCTTATCTAGATTGTTGTAATCCATCTTTCATCCATTGCCTCCTTAAAATTTGATGTGTCAATAATTTTGTATTCTTTAATCCAACTACATTTACTAAAAATACTCTGTAGGATTTCTAGGCTGTCTGACTCAGCCCATTTGTGTTTGCCCTTGTCTTTGTATATAATTACGTATTTTTTCATTTTCATAGTGTTACAACTCCTTTTTTATGTTTCTACCATGAATAATTGTAACACTATAATTTCGTATTGTCAATAATTGATTCTATTATTCCATTTTTTAATAGCAGTTTCTACGTCTGGACAAAACATAGTGGTCACTCCGCATTGTACACATTTAATATAAACAGCGCCATATCCTGTCTTATGCATTACAGGAGCATCGCCACAAAAAGGACAAGGTTTTAGATCATCCATTAGTTGTTCCTCGAATCAATAACAAACTTCTTATATTCCCAATCAACACACTGCTTGTTTGACATCCAACCCGTCTTGTTCTTGAGACAATTTTCTCTCCGGATACAAGTCTCGCAAACGTGTCCGAGCTGAAGATCATTAGCCAGATCAACAACGTCTTCTCGAATGGCATCTGCCGTATTTGTTGCTTCCAATAGCTGACGTGTAAGTAGATCACAAGTATCCTTTGCCATTTGCTCCTGTGCACGAAGCTGCTCATTCATATCATCAATATGGTTTGCCGCAGAAGCTAGTAGCCGACACATATTGCACCAAAAGGAATTCTTGCATTTTCTACATTCATTTTCGGAGCACCATCTCTTGCGGCGAATAGTCTCAATCTGATTGCGTAGAGCTGTTGACATGTCATTGTTGTTCATTGTTTTTCTTCTCCTTTGTTGTTATTTGTATTTTTGTTATCTTCCGCCTGCTCTAGATTAACATCGTAACCTAGTGTGCTAAACCAGTAATTAACTAGATTTTTGCTAATTTGTTCTCCGCCACGTGCATTCAGCTTATCAGCTAATACACTCATTTTTATGTATCTCATTTAACCTTCCCCTTAATACAAACTCATATTACTAGAATAGCAAAAATATGTCCATCCAAGATGGCTATCATATAAAGCCTTGCAGACTCCGCTGCCTTGTTTAAAATTAGCCTGAAACACAACAGAGGGTTCCATAAGCCTTTCTCCGTCTAGCAGTCGTCTCGCAATATCAATGCATCGTTCACTCGGCGTTAACCTTGCAATGTAGCCACTTCTAGCTCCTTGATACTGTCCTTGCTGATAAACAACATCGTAAATTGTATTCGGGAATTCTGGTGAAGCTACACGGTTCAACACAACTTCACCAACACACATCTTCCACTCATCAGAAAGGAACTCACTACCTGCCTCGGCGTAAATCACTTTTGCCAGAAGCATTAAATCGTTATCTGAATATTGCGGTTGCGGAGCAGAAAGCAGTTCTGGCTGTTCTTCAACAACCTCATCAACTACGGCGGATTGCTCTTCCTCTGTCGTAACAATCTCATCTTCTGGTTCCATAATAAATATTTCTTCTAGCGTCTCTTCATCAACAAGTTCCGTTGCTTCAGGAGCTGCTGGAATAGCATCGTTACTCTCTTTATTGACGGGTATTGATAGCAAGATTAGAGTAACTAATGTTAGAATAATCAATAGTTTCTTAATTCTGTCCACGTTATTTTCTCTCTCCTATAATTTTGTACTGTCGTTTTACGAGTATATAATATCACATCCTTGCCATTTGTCAAGTATACAATATGTACAAAAAAGGAGCCTAGTTTTTGCTAGGCTCCCACATCTCGTGGTCGCTGCTGCAATGCAGTCAACGCCAGTTTGTAATTGTGCACCATATCCGACTTTCAATGCACCAAGACTCAAGCACATTCCTTGCATTGGGTGTGCAAGTTAGCGGGAAGGTTTTTATCATCCTTCCACTTAACAATAAAGCAGGCTTCCCAATCGGCGTCTTTTGGAGCGGGCAACGAGATTTGAACTCGCCATCTGACCTTGGAGGGGTCATATGTTACCACTACATTATACCCGCATATTTATAGGAGCCGCAATTGAGCAGTAGCGACCGGCTGTTTTAGGTGAGGCCGTCACCAATTGTTGCAAGTAGGCGGTTTATATGCCGTATGCCTACCAACGGCGCTCTTTGTTCCTATTTAAATTGGGATTGACTTTTGTTACAGCTTGTTCATCTGCCGCTGTGCCTTCTTGATAAGCTTGTCATTCATCACTTCGCCCTTGGCCTTAAGCTTTGCAATGCGGTTCTCGTAATGTAGTTTGGTTCTTGTATTCATTGTTTGTTCCTCCTAGTTTATTGTTTTATATGGAGCGGATAGAGGTTCTGCCCCCCTACCTACAGATCCAAAGTCTGTCGTGCTACTATTACACTAATCCGCTATTTGGTTGCTGAGCTTCAGAATCGAACTGAATTGAGCTTGATTATGAGCCAAGTTGAGATGCCAACCTCCCGCCAGCCATAAATAGCTCTGCCTTTATTCATCTAACCTGCATAAACAGGTAACAGAGCAGAAGATTGTACCGGAGTCAAGTGGACTAAATTACAGAGAATAAATGGTGGGTCTGGGCGGTTACGCTCCGTCCGTAGTACGCTTAAAAGGCGTATATTCTACTATTGAATTACAGACCCATACTAGTTATATCAAATAAGGGTTTTTATCTTCGACAAGAACCCATTAACTTGTCGGACGATAACATTCATCCATAAATTTTATTGCATGCCAATTCATAATACTCCATTAAAATTGAGCAATTACACTGTAATCTTTCATATCTTTTTATATTCATCCTTTGTATGAATCTTTTTATGACACCAAGGACATTCAACAGATACTGCAATTTCTTGTCTGTCGCAATCGTCCATTTTAATAAAATAATCTTCAAAATCTTTGTAATACCTGCCAGTAGGCTCCCTGTGAGCATCTTCATTCTGATAGGTAAATACGCAATCGCATTTAGGACATCGCTGGGTAAATATAGGATTATCGAAATTTTTTCCTTTGCTAATTATTTTAATTGCCATAACTATTTCTCCTAATCTATATGTTAATGAGAGCGGCCAGACTCGAACTGGCGACTAAGGGTATTCAATAGCATATCCCTTCACGCTATAAAACTCTACCAACTGAGTTACGCTCTCATAAAGCGAGGTTTCCAATCCTTCTTTATCATAACCAAATAATTCAAACAAGAGCCTAGGTGCACATATCTCTTTCACTATTTGCTATCCGCTGTGCTACGTGATGGAAGTGAAGTTACCTCGCTGGAGCAAGTAGTGCGATTCGAACACACATTTCCCCAAAGCGAACGTTTCCAAAGTAGCGATCTTTTTGTATCTCAGCTTTGTTAAATGAGAGAAGACCAATTCTTCCTTACTTGCATATAATGTACCAGTTCAGCTTGATCTCGCCCTTAACGACTACTGGTGTGCCGCCCACCATACTTGTGGGTTTACTGCTTCTAAAACAACTCACTAACTACAAGCAGCGATAGCTAGTAATGTGGAGCAGGAGGTCGGATTCGAACCGACGTGAGCAAAGCTGGCGGCTTACAAAACCGCTCCAATCGACCACTATGGGACTCCTGCAGATCTCTGTGTCTTTCCACAGCGCCAGCTATGCTTTGTTTGGTGGCGGCGCGCGACGTGCATAGCATCCACATTTTTCTAACGCAACTTGAATCGAACAAGTATCTCCCTCTGATAGTGAGTGCGCTTTCCCATTAAGCTATACGATAATATTTGGTGCTCCGCCCAAGCATCGAACTTGGAACCTCCCGATTATTGGCCGCTGCAGTAAGTCCTGCCCTTACATCTCTTAATCCGCGGTTAAGCAGTGTTACTATTACACCATGCAGCGAAGTCGGGTGCTCTGACCAATTGAGCTAGCGGAGCATATTAATTTGCCGTCTTTCCGAGCTGTCACCGTTTCTGCCGATTTGTAGGGTTCGTTCGAACAGTTTAAGCAACTTATCCCTTGGTAATGATAGCGAGCGAGGCCGCGTATGACCCCTAACAGACTTAGAAGTTACTGGTTCTATCTTCACTCAAATCTGACATTGTACGCTACTCACCATCATTTGGTGGGCAGGGTGGGTGTCGAGCCCACTACCCCGAAGGAACGGATTTACAGTCCGCCGCGTTTGCCGATTCGCTACCTGCCCATATTTATTTGGTCGCTGAAGCTCTGGAATTGAACCAGATTAAAACGACTTATGAGGCCGCTTGAGATACCTACCTCCCGCCAGCAATATGTTGCAACTTTAGTAGTTTATATAGGTCGTACAGTTGCCACAAAGACCTGTGGTGCCCGAAGTGAGCTACGATCTCACACGCCTTGCGGCACAGCTTTTTGAGAGCTGCATGTCTACCAATTCCATCATTCGGGCATATTAAAGAATGCAAACGATAGGATTTGAACCTATGTCTTCCTCGTTCGTAGCGAGGCACTCTATCCAACTGAGTTACGCTTGCATATTTGACTCTTAGGTCAGTCAGCCACACATTACTTAACGCATTCCATTTGTTCGCGTGGTCTGCGTGGAGAGCTTCGAACTCTCAATCCCATTCGGGCATGGGGACTTAAATCCCATGTGTATGCCAATTCCACCACACGCAGATAGTTTAGGCATTTTTAAGAGATACCCAGCTCTATAATTTTGTATTGTCTATAATTATTTATGCAGCCAAGCGGCTCAATCACTCAAGTTGGCTCTCTCAACCACACTCGTATTATACCACAATAATTTCGTATTGTCAAGCAATTTCTTCAATCAGCTCAGGCGGCGTCTCAAATACCTTACTATTCAGCGCAATCAGATCTGCTCGGAAGATATCCATTCTTGCGTCAAACGCCTTGTAGTACTTCTTCATGAGCTTTTCCTTGGCAAGCTGCTTGCCCTTCTCCTCGTCGTACACATCGCCTTCTGCAAGCTTAACCTTCGCTTTAAACTGCGCTGGCATCAGATACTGATGCCGGATCATGCAGCCACCAAACTCGTCCATGGTCTTCTGAATCTTATTGATTGCGTCAAGGGTGGTTCCACTCAGAACTGCAAACGTTTCCTTTGTCTTTGGATTGCTATAATACTTAATAGCCATTTTTCTTTTGTTCCTTTCTTGTTGCTATAATTTTGTATTGTCTTTCGCTTTATGTCTGTATTATACCATAGATTTTCTTGCTTGTCAAGAGGCAATTCGCAGTATGTGCAAGTGTTTATTTGAGTTGCCTCTCAACTATGATTGGATTATATCATACATTTAATCATTTGTCAATAGATCAAAGGTCTTTGCCAAAAGCCTCATCTCTCTCTCGACTGTACTTGTATTATAACACAATCATTTCGTGTTGTCAAGTCCTAGTTAATAGCTATCATAAAAATAACATTCAACGTCTGGATGCGTATCCATATACATCTTCAGCCACATCAAATTGATAATACTCTGCTGAATATTTTCACGCGCTTCGCAGAATTCCCAGATACTATCTGCGTTTTCTTCGTAATGTTTCTCGTCCAAATATTTCATCAAGATCTTTACTATAGGCAAGATATCGTCATATTCTACTGGCGTCTGGACGTCATTGCGTGAAAGACAATGCAGCTTCGTTAAAATCTCATTTCTAAGTCCCCAGTACTTTCGGAAATACGCAATTTCAAATCCACCATCATCCATGTCAAAATCAAATGGTAGTTTAACCCAATATGGGACGTTCTCACGAGACACATTCTTTACCACAAACGAATTATCAAGCCCCATTTTTATTCTCCTTCTTAATTGCTTCATTGATATTTTTTAGAATCTCTTCTTCGCTATTGGAGCAGAAACCACAGTCTTTCATGTATTCGTTTTCATAAGCAACCTTATATGGCAGCTCAAATTCTTCGACGATCATGGGATAGACATACGTTAAATCATAACCACCACAGCCATTAATATTGCAATCATCTTTAATGAGATTCCAAAAGTCCTTCAAAGTTTCATATTCTCCAATAAGCCAGTCGCTATCTCCGCATGTTTCACAATAACATTCATCAGGACTTAGCATATCGTCCACCGAGAATAGTCCGCCCATATGAGATTCATATAAATATGCCATAACTTTATTACTCCTCTCAAAATTCTACTTAATACGCTTCCAAAGTTGCGAAACCATCTCCCATTCGCCCGGAACTTCATCTGTCTGATTCGGGTCAGACGCCATAAACCACATGATTCCAATCGGATAAAGCTCGTCTGATCCATACGACCGCACTTGCGTTTTTTCTGGGTATAAGGAATACATATCTTCTTTTTTGAGTATATGCGTTTTTTGATTCTCTGCACTATCATAAAGTGAAGAGTCGATTCTACAGGGATTGATGTTCACATACCCATAAGATAGCTCCGCGTGTGGATATTGTTTTAAAAACTCACTCTGCCGCGTTTTAGCGGGATGCTCTTTTGCCCAATTTGCAACTTCTCTCACAAAAGAAATAGGCTCCATATTATTTAAGTTAATCGTTTCACAATAATGCTCCGGTTCGGACTTATAACGTCGATATAATTGATTTAAGAATTCTACTGCGTCCATTTCTTCCTCCTTACGCTTGATATAAACTTGTCGGGTCAAATGAATAATTCATACTATCATCTTTCGGCCTACGTTCAAAATGTCCCGGCACCAAAATAAGTTCTTCTCCATTAACTTCTTCCCAAACATCTGCCATTTCATAGATGCATTCAAGGCAATAAATCCAAACGCTACAACATTGATCTTCGAGGAGTTTTTTGGCACCTTGTCATACAAAGTTTTAGGGATTCTGCACTTTAGTTCTTCGATTTTATTAACGAAGTCTACATAACCATAAAGCGTAGGAGCATTATCAAGCCACTCCTGAATATCATCACGAGTCTTAAACTCGCGCCGTCCGATGGTCTCCATTAGAGCATCACACTCTGCATCAGTTAGTCTCATTTTCACACTCCTCTCTTTCGCTATAACAATTCAAAAATGGGTCGTCGGGATCACAGACAGAACATGGCTTACCATCACTCGAGCTGGGTGGGTAGTAAATACAAGACTCGCAGTCCCAGCTTACGTAATTCTCATTCATTATTTTCCTCCTCGTATTTCTGAAGGCCTTCTTTCAACAAATCCAACTCACAAAAAGTGCCCTGCCAATGAGGACAATCTTTAAGAGGTGTTTCACACCACCCATATCCATAAGGGCAATAAAAATCAGCCATTTCTATTCTTCCTCCAATCTAGTCGTTCTTCCAGATCGAAAAGTGATAGACCCAGTTTCTTGGGCACTCTAATGCCAAAAGCTTTAGGAGTGAAGAAGCTACACTTTTCGCACTCTGGATTCATGCAGTGAGGATGCATACAAACATTTTCCATAAATGGTTGCATATTAACACCACGTTCCTCTCCCATAATCTGAATCTTCAGCCATTTTCCTTTTTTTAATCGCTTCAACTTCTTCTTTTGTTAATGTCTGATTACTAGCAAAATATCCTGTTGAATCGCTACGATTCGGGCAAGCCGTACAATCACATCGAGTTTTACTTGTCGGAAGAATGTTGTACCGGAACGGGCAATTATAGTTATAACAATCCATTAACAATTCTCCTTATAAGTCTGATTCAAATGCATATCTATCATAAGATAAGGACAATAATGATCTTTCCAACAAGGCGATTCTCGTATTTCTCGGTCTAGCTTACAAGTAGCTCCGTATGCATCAGCACAGAAGAAAAGACAGTCATAAATACTATTCGGAATTTTATCTACAATAATTCTCATTTTTACTCACATTCTCCTTTTGTAAAAAACAAATACATCACATCAACACCATAATGGTTTTTTGCCATCTGAGTAGAAACCAACTTATATCCTGCATTAGCAAATGTATCAAGTTCGTCTTGCAGTGCTGAGGTCGCATAATTAGAGCATACCAAAACCTTATTTTCAATTCTCATTTGCTACTCTTTTCGCTAAAAACACTTACGCAAATGGATCGTACTCGCTAGGATCTGCGTGATTTGCCCACTCAACCCATTTCGTAACCTTTTCACGCAGCTCGTCGTCTAGAAGGAATGGCTCTCTTACAAGAATGAGCGATGGATTATTCTTCATCATGTTTGCGTTATCTACAATTTCTTCGTAATCGACAGGGGACATCAGCATTTTGCTATACACTCTATCACCGCGACTTGAAATGCGGCGCGTGAATGCTGCTTCTCTGAATTTAAACTTCTCTGTCAGGTGTGGGTTCATTTCCAAATTATATTCTACAATATAGCCGATCTTCATTTAATTTTCCTCCCTAAACAATCAACTTCAACAATGTCATTATCTAATATGTCCGTTTCATAAAGCATCTTTTCAAGTGCGTGAAGCTCATCAAAATAATACTCAAGTTCCTTTCTTAAATTTGCTATTGCTTCTTCTTTTGTTTCGCCATAACCATAAATGTTTGTTAAGTCAAAATTATGATATCTATCAGCATCATTAAATAAATAACAAGTATGCGACTGAAACTTTTCCTTTCCATCATTATGATGTGCAATTTTCATTAACATAGTTTGCTCCTTTCGGCTCGTACATGTCACAAGCACCTGTGTCCTCATAACACAAATGCCCAAATATAAAAGTAATCCCCATTTCCTTTTCTTTAGGAGTCGGATGTGGGATATCACAACATAAATTCCAATCTCCACAACCAATATAATGCTTGCATGTCCCGCATTGATCCATTTATCTTACGCCTCTTTTGTAAAAAATAGATACATAACTGTAACGCCATATATATTCTCTGCCATTTCAGTAGAAACTAACCTGAATCCACGATCACCCCAATAGTCCAGTTCATTATTAAGTGCTTCAGTTGCATAATTACTTACAATCACAACCCGATTATCAAAACTCATTTTAATAACATCCTCCATCTGGCGCATCTCTCTTATAAGATGTGCATCTTACTGGATCGCCATTGCATCCGACTTCATAGACACATTTGTGGCAATCTCTAATATTCATCGAATCTTTTTCCATCCACTTATTAATAGTTGCGTCATTCACACCAAGATAAAATCCATTACTAACATGACTTTGCTGAATAATCAACCCATCAATACCAAAATCGTTAATACAATGGATAAAAAATTCTAGTTCTTCCAAACTAACAAATGGATGTTTTCCATTTCGAAGTTGATTAAAAATTACTTTATTTTGCTCTTTTTGATCATTGAGCCAATCCTTATATTCATTTGACATTTGTTGATTGCTCCTTTATAAATTTGTTGCCTTAATGTACTATAATTTTGTACTATAGCCAGTATATCACATTTCTACGGTTTGTCAATATAGCAAGTTGTACAAACTACAGTTGATAGTTTGGCGACTTTTATATAAAAAAATAACTCCCACTATATAAGTGGGAGTTTATGTATAATTAAATCAATGCATTGCTAAATATTATTTAATTAATACTATCAATCTTAAGACTACATCCAAGAATCTCACCTTTGTTGGCTTTACATTTTCTTCTTAAGCACACCAATTTCTTTCCAAACATTTCCGTCCATATCTACTTCAAAGCAGATCAAATCATTCTTAGAACCAACTCTGTTCTTTACAATTCTTAATCCAACATAATTTTTATCATATCTTAAGTCATGTTCTATTGGTTCTCCCCAAGTATCATCTTCACAGACATATACATAGTTTTGCTTATCATCTGCTGATAAATGCTTCCACATTTGCATTTGGTCAGTAACATGCATCATTCTCTTTGAACTTGCAATCTCCTGAGAATTTAGGTTTTCAATAGGGATATCATGCGCCGAATCTGTAAGCTGGAAGGTGCAAATACAATACATCTTTGTTTCATGGATCCACTCTGTAATTTTTGTAGCAGTTGCGGCCAACTTGGCAAAGTCCTCAAGTCCAGAACATTTGAGTGTATCGTATGCTACACCATCACATTTGTAAATTGTATTGGCTTTTTTAATTTCCATTTCAAGTACTTCATCTTCATAGCAAGAGCCGATGTTCTTAAACAAGAATTTGCCACTACTTTCAGATTCAACCCATTGCATAATTCGTTGCACCTTACGATATTCAGAAGAGGTTTCATAAATTCTCTTTTTATAAGACTCTTCATCTTCTGTGTACACGCCATTATCATCCATCTGTCTATAGATGTACTTTCCGTTATCATCTTTATATGATCCGAGTGCAATTTCTCTTTCTGGTTTATAAATATCTTTAATTCCATGTAGCTCTTGAATCTCTGGAGAATTAATGCATGTAACTAAGAAGTTCAATTTAATGCTCTCCGCCGACATTTCGTTTGCAAGCAATAGAATTTTTTGCTTTTGAACAAGGACTAGATACGCAATAAGATAAACGAGATTTCTGCCCTTACCGCTATTGCTCAAAGCTCCTGTCATCAAAACGTTTCCGGGAAGCAATCCTCTATAATACTTCTGAAGATATGGCCATGGCCCAGCAACGCCCATAGATGGCATGCATAGGAATTGATCAATACATGAAACTGCGTTTTCTGTAAGAACAACAGGTTCATCAATGGCTTGTACTTTATTAGCTACCTTATCAATTCGGCCACGAACAATTCTACAAATATCATCTGGCGTTAATGCATTGAAATTCTTAATTGCCAAAATTTTTGATACATCATATCCAGTCTCATTAAAAGCCCTTAGCAATGAAAACTTTTTAAATATTGAAAGATAATTCTTAATATCATGAGGGTCGCTCATTGCCATTAATTCTTTAATTGTCTTATATCCGCCATACTGTCTATATTGTTTAAAACGCTCTTTAGACATGCTGCAGAACGTATTAATTTTCAATTCGGTAAAATCTTCAGAATATGAAACATAATAATCAGAAAATAACTGATAAAAAAACTCACATGCCTTGTCCGAAAAATCATATTTTGGGACAATTGAGGTTCCATATGTTAGATATAATGTTGGCTCTTTATAAAATGATCCAACTACCAGCATTTCGGACTGGCTATTAGTTAATTCAAGTTCCATATTTTCACTTCCTATCAAATTAAGTCTTCCAAAAGATCGCTAATATCCCCTAATCCATCATTCTGTTCAACTGCTTTAATTTTGCTATAATCAATGTTTACACTCTTTTTAACGCGACTTTGTTTCTCTTTCTCTTCTGCTTCTTTCTTTGCTTTTTCCTTGGCTTTTGAATATTTTACATAATTACTCATTAAAATAGCAAGATCATAGTTAACTCTTACCTCTCCGTCAATCACCTTGCCATGACGCTTGTTCCATGCATTTGTTTTGTCTAGTTCTTTCTGATAGTCCTTCCACATATCAAACAAGGTTTCTAATTCAATTGGCTTGCACCGTCTTCCATTATATTTTCCAGATTGAATATCTGCAATAATTGACCAAAAACGACGACTTAATGCCCCAACATCATAATGTACAATCAAATACTCATTGAATTCGTCTTGCACAAAACGATGCATTAATTTCTTTTTTGCTTCTGATTCTAGTTGATCTAAATTCTGTAAGGCATCTGAATAAATGGACGAGTACCTGTTGTTTTTTAGTACTCGCCCATTACACATTGTTTTAAAACATTCAGTATGATAGCTTTTCTGTTTATAAGAAACCATATGCATATCATTCTTTGTTAAAACAATATCTTCCCCACAGAACGCGCATTTTCTAATTAAAGTGGCGCTCATTTGTTATGTCTCCTTACTGTGAAACTACTTCAAGAATCTGGTTTAGAATAGCAATGTCTGTAACCTTACTAATTACTACAGGAAGTCCTTTCTCTTTTAGGGCGGCTTTCATGTCGCTCTTAGCTACTGGGTCTAGTTTACCAATAATAGCTTTAATCTTGGCTTGAAGTTCAGTTACATCACTAGAAGCATCTTTTGCATTAGTTTTCTGCTTCATCTTTTCCATTTCTGATTTACTAAAAGATTTAGTTGCATTGCTCATAACTTCTGCACTATAAATTTCTTGCTCAGTTTCTACTGCTGTGTCTAGACTATTATGGAGAACAAACTTCTGTTTACCCTTTGACTTATCAATAACAATTTGCCAATCAAGAAGCTGTGGATCAATTAAAGTTTCATCGGGATGTACACCAGTTCTATCCTTCTCAACATCCGCACAAATTTCACCATTCTCGTCCTTATAAAAACGAATTACAGTGTGCATATTATAATTTAGATCTGTCTTAAATCCTGCAGGAATCTTCTTGCCAGTTGAAACACTTGAAATCTTGCCATCAGAATCCTTAATAGAAATCTTTTCGTCTTCTTCTCGACAGGTAATAATGCTATGTACGCCAGTACCTAGAAGGGATAGACAAAGGTTAGCTCCCTTATACTTGAGAGAGCCCCAATCTTTAATTTCTAGTGATGCGCCCTCAATAGCTACTAGCTTCTCGTCACCAACAAGATCTTTATTGTTTGCCTTAACTCTTGCGCGTTTCTTAGAAAACTCAAGTAGCCCCTGTTGCGCTGCAGTATAAAGAACACTGACACCATCAACTACAATTGCATCGGCTCTGAATGGGTTGCCTTGTGCGTCTGTGACAATCTCATCAGTTTCCATGCCATCTTCGTCAAGCTCATAAAAGTCTTCGTTATTTTTTACCTTATCAATATAATCTAGGACTTCTCCAAGGCTCTGTGAATAGACAATAAAAATATTGCCAAGATCCACACCATTAGCTTCCATTGTGTCTAGATAATTGTCAATCGAACCACTCTCGGCGTCGATATATAGAACTTTCATAGGACTTCCATCTTCATTGTGCATATATGCCAACTGTGATGCAAACGTGCTCTTTCCGGTAAAAGGTTGTCCATAACAAATCATATGTAATTTCTTTTGTACTGTTGCTGCTTTTCTTGCTCTTGCCATTTATATCAATCTCCTTTATATATAATTTTATATTGCATAGAGGAGAAATTAATCTCCTCTAAACGCATTTGCTTACCATGGCTCATCTTCATCGTCAGATGCATCGTCGCCCCAATCATCATCTACATTGGATGTTGACTCTGCCTTACCAGTGAAATCCTGTTCTGCTTTCTTTGATGCATTTACCTTCTTAATTGCCTCATCAATTGCCTTTTCAGTATATGTGTCTTTGTCAATAGTTGATGGCTTTGCCCCTGTAATAATAAGCTCTCGATGAGTCTGTGCAAAAACTCTCTTATTGTCCATATCATTAGATTCGCCCCAGCAATCATCATCTTCCTCATCATTCACGTCCTCAACATTATTAACAACATTGATATGTCCATGAACCTGAATGGAATTATAAGGCTTTAGCCCACTGCGCATCTGCTTTGCGAGTTTTGCATCTTCAATAATAAATTCAGCAGACTCAATAGAGTTATAATTCACAATCTTGGCATCAACTACGAATCGACCGGTTGGCTTGTCGTTTTCTCTTTCCTGATCAATACCAACAAAAACAATCGTCTGCGTAAAATCATGAGCTGGAGCATAATCATCCGCTTCAAAGTCAACATCCTTCTGGCATAGAGAAACCTGTGTTGGAACAAACTTTGTGGTACGAGAGACTTCTCCATCTTTGTTAGTATAACTGCCAAATTCTAGATTCCCTTTAACAAAAACGGAATCACCATCATTAAGATTCTCATTAATATATTCACATGCATCATATTCTGTTCTATAATGATTGTCATTCTTGAGCTTTCCATTATCGCCCGGAACTTTCTTAAGCCCAGTCAGTACACCAATCATACGATATCCCTCTGGTGCATTCTTAATTCTATCCTTCCAAGCAACGGCCTTAACGTCAGTCTTGCCATCTTCATCCTTCTTACTAAAATATACCTTATCGCGCGGCATACCATTAAGCGAAGGATAAATTGTCTTCTTGTCTTCATATTCTACGCCAAAGTTAACCATACGGAAATCCTTGCCTGTCTTGGTCTTCTTTTCTGTATAGAAGTTATCCTTCTCTACTCCGCTTACAATTCCTCTAACCTGAAAGGTTCCCTTGGTTTGTGGAAGTTCAAAAAGTTTGTTTGCCATGTCTTATTAGTCTCCTTTTCCTATAATTTTGTATTGTTTAATAAAATAAAAATTAATACTTATAATATCTTTCATCCATGACCACATTATAATATGTGTATTTATCTAAAATGTCTTTCCCTATATTCAACATATCATTTTCGTGCTCACAGCATGGACATTTCGCTTGTATATATAAATACTCAATATAATTATTTCGTTCATCAACCTGAAAAATTGTTCCACATTTCTGGCATTGAACATTGACGCTCTCTGATTTCATTCATTATTCATCCCCCTTTCTTAACAATTGAAAAGACTATAATTTTGTATTACATCTCATTACGATTGCATTATACCATAATAATTGTGTCTTGTCAAGCTTTTTATCAGAGAGCGAAAAATTTTATATTTCGATTTTAATTTGCATGGACTCCCCTTTGATCATTGCGTAATTTCCACTTACCTCAATGTTTGTAATTTCATTGTTCCATAAAAAGATTTCATTATCTTTCAATTTAACACCAATCCTTTCTCCATCATCAATAATATGGAAAATTCCCCTAATTTTTTGATTTCCATACCAATCATGATGTATTGTTATTTCCCCATTCTTACCATTTAGATTATGTAAGTCATTTACAATTTTCTTTTCCATAAAATTATGTCTCCCCTTTTGTAATGTAAAATAATTTACCTTTGCTTCTCTCTTATACAAAAATTATACAATAAAAACATATGTTCGGCAACTACTTTTTAATTATAATTTTGTATTGTTGAACAAAAGAAAATTATAGACCGCAATAATACGGCCTACACCAGACTTGCAAACTTGTTGGCAATAACATCAACATATGAATTTAACTTGTATCCATATTGCTGTGCCAATGCTTTGCCTTCCTCTGTATATAAAAATTCTCTTAGCCCAAGATTATTCTTTTCCATTGCTTGTTTAATTTTATATAAAAGCCCTGACGCCGCAATTGTCTTCATAGTAAGCAATGGCAATCCTACGTGCTTCCTATATGTCTGAATTCTTCTATATACCCAACGGAAAAACTTATCATCAGAGTCTACTGTATACGCATTATCCATTTCCTTGTATAAACAATCATCTCCAATTAGTTGTTTAACTCTAACAGTTACCCCATAGCACATATATTCTTTTTCTGCAAATGCCTTGTCTAAATAATTATACAATTTTGCAGATAACTTTACTTTTCGTCCGTCTTCAAAACAAATATATTGTTTGTCTTCACTTATCATACTTCTCTTTAACGAAACAATATCTTCCATGCTTTTTCCACTAATGCCTTCCCATAGTAACTCCAGCAACGCCTTGTCTGTATAGTTGTATAATTCGTCTTCTACCTCGTCAAACTGTTCCCTTGTCAAGAACTTTTGTTTAATTATATTTTCATCAAGACATTCTTGCAGCATGGCCTTACTAATATTTGCGTAATTGTTTTCCATGCCAAAACCATAATGCATACAAAACGCTGCGTAGCTTTTTAAATACACATTGTAATTCTCAAGCACGTGCACAGATTTCGCTTTGAAGCAACGATACATGGCCAGTATTTCTTCAATTGCAAAATTATTGCAATCTTTTTTATTTTGTATTTCATATTTATATATCTTGTTAAACATTCCAGTTAATGAAGTTTCATTAACGACTCTACTTCTCTTATAATCGTTTATGAATTGTATTTTAACCTCCTCATTATAGAACACATAATCACACTCCTTGTGAGTTTTTCATTTCTTTTATATTGTACAGTACAAAATTATCCCTGTCAAATGTTATTAAATCATGTCGTTCAAAATATTTGCTGCTTTCTGTTTTTTATCTTTAGACATACTTGCATATCTCATGGTAGTAGCAATATTTTTATGATTTAGCACTGTTGCACAAAGATAAATATCTCCTGTCTTCTCATATAGATTTGTTGCGCAAGAATGCCTTAGTACATGTGGAGTAACATGCTTATTTGTAACATCTTTGCTATATTTCTCTAGGATTACTCTAATCCCATCTCTAGTAATTCTTTTCTTAAAACTAGAAATAAACAGCGCATCGGAATCTGTCATGCTAAAATATTTTTTTCTATCTTGAAGCCACAATTCGATCTGTTCTTTTACCTTGTCGCCAATAAGAATGTTGCATGTTTTTCCTCTTTTTTCAATTACCTTAATGGTATTATTTTTAAAATCAATATCGCTAATATCAATTTGCGTAATGGCTGAGACACGAAGTCCAGTTGTAAGTCCAAGCATAATAATCGCCAGATCTCTGTTTTTCATTTTTGTGCTTGCAAGTTTGTTAACATTGTCCAGCATTGCCTGAATTTCTTCTTCTGTCAAATAAGCAACGTCTGGTCTATCTTGAACTTTTGGACGCTCCGTTCTCTCCATTGGATTATTTGCAATATAGTTATTACTCTTAAGAAATCCAAAGAAAGTATTCAGCGCAGACCATTTTGTCGCACGAATGCTGTCACTTGTATTATAATGCCCATGTGCGCTTTCTTTATTCTTCATTGCCGCAAAATATTTGTTAATATCTAGCGGAGTAACTCTCTTGTAAAAGTTATTTGGAATGTCCCCATCATTCAAGAATTCTGCAAATTCCCTTACATATGCAATATATCTTTCAACTGTTGTATAAGATTTTGTTGAACACATATAATAATAAAATTCAGAAAAGATTTTAGGAAGTTCTTTCAGTTTTTCTTGCATTTTTTTAGTTGACGCAATTTCCTTTTCAGTCCTGCCTGTCATTTTTTATACCTCCTTAATTTTCTTTTTTCTCCATCTTACAAAACCAAACGTAATAAGAGCCCAGAGACCAAGAGCTCCCTTGAAGATCGTCGCAACTACCATAAGAGAAATGTACCACACCCAACCTAGTCCAATGGCATCTGGCTTTGCCTTATAACAGTCTTCTCCGTCTTCGACCCAGTGATAATATTGTTTGTCATTTTCATATTTTTCATTTATTTTATTTACAACTTCTTTTGTCTTAGGGCAAGTGACGCAAATAATATTGTCTGTAAAAGTACTAAGCGCGAACTCAAATTCACACATAGCAACATTACTGCGAATGCGGCAAATATTAGACTTCTTATTATACTTGACAAATGTAACTTCAATTTCTGGGAAAAGTTGAACGTTTGTCTTTACAAAATTGTTACATTTAAATTTTGAACCAGCATAATATCTAATTCCGTCATAGTCAAAATAATCACACATGACGCCATTATTCATTTACGTTACAACCTCCTCCATAATGTCAATCACTTCACTAAGCAAATCAATACATTCTTCAAGCTGTTCACAGCATTCTTCTGCTTTGCTATACCTGTCAGTTCCTTGTAGATTTTCTGGCATATTATCCAAGCATTCTTGTTCCTCGTCACAAATATCTTGGATACAATTACTAAGTTTTTCAATTTCCGTGGATAGAATTTCTATTTTTTTTCTGCGCCTGTTATTCATAGAAAATACCTCCATTCAAAAACTATAATCATTCATTTGTTATTATGATTATAACGCTATAATTTTGTTTTGTCAAGACTATTTATCAAAATATATTTTGTTTATATAAACTTTGATTTAACTACTTTCCATATAGGAGCGGACTTAGTTCCACCAACTATGGAAACATTTGGAAATATTGAGGTGAGAACTTCCTCCATTTCATGTCCATTCATTTCCATTTTTCTTGGGCTAATCGGGAAGTTGCAAATAAATTCTCCGTCATCTTTAAGCACACTTTTGATTTGATTCAGCGTTTCAAGAAGCATCTCTTTCGAACTCTGCACATTAAGCACATTAGACGCGAATACAATATCATACCGTCTATTCAGTGCAAATTTATCGAGTAGTACATCTCCATTGCCAACCCATAAATCATATGCTACCACATCAAATCCTTTGCTTAGAAGATATTTTGTACTAGTAGCTCCCTTCCCCGCTCCAAAGTCGAGAATTGTTTTGCTCTTATCCACATTACTTTCCACCCAAAGAGGAACTACTGCACGAATCTTTCCATCCTTAATAACCGAAGCGCCTGCACTCCGACTAGTTGCTTTTGCAATTTTAATTTCCTGAGCTGTCATGCTTTAATGTCCTTTCTATTACAAAGTTAATTAAAAAGAGACCTGTTAATTAGCAAGTCTCTTTTTATAGCTCTTAAACATTAAGCGCAATAGTTTCTGTCATAATTACATGAGCCCCTGTAAGATTGAAATTGTATCTATGATACATTGCGCCCGGAGCGATAGCATAATCTGGCTCTTCATATACATTAAACAAATCACACTTCTGTTCAAAAGTCATTTCTCTAAAGTCCCAAATTTCTTCATCGCTTTCAAGTTCATACACAAAAACACGATCTGCAGATTCGTCCCAACCACAAAGAGGGGATGTGTAAATATGTTTCATAATTAATCTCCCTTGTTATTTTACAAGTTTAACTCCAGAGGATAATTTATAAGCACTTTCTTTTTTCTTCTTGGGAATTAAGATTGTGTTTTGTCCTGCTATAAATTTGATATCCCCTCTGTGTGATACCAATTCTTTTGTAAGTTTAATAATGTGAGATGTTTGTGCTGCATTCAGGTCTGCCATACCAATTATATGACACAAATCAGCTTTCACAAACTTGTCCATTTCGCTAACTGCTGTTCTGCAAGACAAAATTGATTCATTAAGATCTTTTATTGTCATCTTGCTTATATCACGTGTATTTAAATTATACTTCGACAAGACAGTTTCACACTGCTCTATCTGCTTAGAAAGATTTTCTACTATGATTTGATATTCTGAGTGCTTCATTATCAATTCCCTTTCTTATTCCCAAATCACCTTCTGTTTAAGACAGCCTTCATAAACATCTGGATAACTTACTTCTTCAATATTAGGCTTGTCTTTCCCTTTAAAATTATTCCAATCGGATCTTCCAAATGTAGTATGGCACACAGGACAACAATAATTTGCCATATCAATCTGATAACTATAAAACAGGTCATCATCAGTCATGTCCATTCCATGAAACCAATTTTTACATTCTGGACACTGTACTGCAATATGCCGAATAGGAAGTGGTTCATATTCAACTCTTACATTAAAATTCATTACT